>Ga0183095_10231_pt1 | contig 275852 bp, 220 predicted proteins | sample BioMet4_FD_130346 | JGI IMG/M metagenome (GOLD analysis project Ga0183095, IMG submission 130346) | Microbial communities from bioreactor (seeded with sewage sludge) at LBNL, California, USA - Biofuel metagenome 4 (v2) (version 3) | ecosystem: Engineered > Bioreactor > Anaerobic > Unclassified ...
TATCTGCCCTGGAGTTTGGAGATTATAAATCATTGCAAATAAAATATAGAGCGCAGCCCATATTCGTATCTTTGAGTATACAATATGGGCTGTGCTTTTTTAATACACTATGTTATTGAGCAGTTACTTTCATATAACTAAAACAATTGAAATTGCTTTTTTGGCAAACACAATAAAATTTTTAAATAAAAAGCCACATTGAATTCATCATTTAAAAATGATAAAAGACAATGTGGCTTAGCTAAATAGGTTACAATTTTGTTGGCATTAAATTACAATTGGAAAAAAGTTATTTACGAACTTGCATTCATATGCAGATGTTTTACTAACTCGTTTTAGCTTTCTTAATATCGTTCAAAATGTCCATTACTGTATTAGATAGTCTTTCAATTTCCTCGGTCATTTGCCAAGCTTGGCACGCTATATTTATGAAGTGTGTACACACTTGGCAGTTTTTAGTTGGAACGGAGCGTCACCTTTTCTAGCTGGGCAGTGCGTTCCTGCAGTAAACTAAGTTCAATATAAAATTGTTTTATTAGCTTCACCATTTCATTTTGCATTTCAGCCTGATTTTGTACAACTTTTTCAAGTAAAGACAGAACCGGATGAGCATCTGTTTCGTTGCCTTTTCTAGTGCCCGTACCTGCAGGAAAGTTCCTGTTTAGTGTATTTTGGGCAATGCTTTCAGATAAGGCTTGTTCCATCTGCGCCATCGTAAGTCCGGCCATTTCCATTGTTTTAAAATTTGATAAAATATGCGGAACAAGTGGGGATACTCTGTTTCCCCGTGTGATGGTATTCGGGGGAGCAAAACGATAAAATATCGACAGGTACCGCTTGGCATCGAAAGTAATCACTTGCGCTGCTTTTAGCGCCTCTTCCCTTGAAATCCAAGAAGTCATTCACATTCCTCCATAACAATTGCGTTTGTGTTCAACGGAAGAATATATCGTAGACCTTAATAACGAATTCTATTAAAGTAACTTGAATTCTTTTTCTTTAAGGTTGCTAACCGGTTTAACGCATTCTCCAGTTGATCAAGTAAAAGTTTCTCATCTTCATTAGAGCATGTTTGTTTTAATTTAGAGATTAGGCAGTCAATTTTTTCTATCAGTGCTTCTTCCTCTGCGTTTTGTTTCGTTGAATCAATTAGTGCCATATGATCTATACCTTGAACTTGGCAACTATTTTTTCCATAGTATCAGCCAGTTGTGATAACTGTTGGGCCGTTGCTGTAAACTCTTCAATAGAGGCTGTCTGTTCTTCGATGGAAGCCGCCGAATCTTGCGACTGTGCGGCGATTTCTTTGGAAGCTCCCGCTATTCCCTGTGAGGAAGAAGTTATACCAGCAAAACTGGCCGATGCTTGTTCGTTGAGAAGAGTAATCTCTTCTACCGCTTTTTTGCTGTTTGCCGACCAAGACATTATCTCACGTAGTGCAGTGGACAAATTTGCGACGGCAGCCTCGATATGGATGGATTCTTCTCCTAACAGGATATTCGCAGTTTTAACGGTATCCACTTGCTGCTGCACTTGCAGTATTTTTTCGGTTACGCTGTCGGCTGCTTCGTTAGTTTGCTCTGCCAATTTACGAACCTCTTCAGCTACCACGGCAAAGCCGCGGCCCGCTTCACCAGCTCTTGCGGCTTCTATGGCAGCATTAAGGGCAAGTAGATTGGTCTGCCCCGATATGGCTTTTATCATATCAATGATTTGGCTAATGTCCTGGGAATGTTCGGACAAACGACTGATATTTTCCGTAACTTTGGCTACCGTCCGCCGTAATTGTTCGGTGCGTTCGGTAACTACCCCGGCATTTTCGCCGCCCTTATTCGCCTGTCTTTGAGACTCTTCTGACAGATGGGAGGCTTCTTTGGCATGTTCAACCATCTTGCTCATGCCGGCGGCAACATCTTCCGTATTTCCCGCCAATTGCGTCATGTTTTCATTCTGCTTATTTGCACCTTCTGCCACTTCCTGTATTGCGATAGCCACTTGTTCAACAGCCCTGCTGCTTTCATCGCTGGCCCGCGAAAGTATTTCCGCCAAATGTTTAACCTGTTGCGCAGTCTCTTGTGACACCTTGATGATCTTTTGTACATTTTCAATAAATACATTAAAATATTTGGTTACTTCGCCGATTTCATCCCGCCGCTTATCATCCAGACGAACAGTAAGGTCTCCTTCGCCGGTTGCCACCTGAGCAAAGGAACCAGCCAATTGACGTATCGGTCTGATTACTTTACTCAAACTTCGCAGTTGTGAAACGGTCCATTAATTCTTAAATCAACTTTTTCAAAATAAAATAGCATAAGTCATCTCCGCTTTGTATAATGAAAGTGACAAAAATCCATAACACAAACGGAGGGCTTATGCCATGAATATTGTAGCACATCATCATCGTTCCAGTGAACTCCTTTCTTCAAAAATCTCGCATTTTCTTGAAGAATTCCATGTCAGCAAGATTCTCAGATCTTGTAATGCATATAAAGTACGCGGATTTTCAGCAAAAACGGTATTTCAGGTTGTCTTTGAAAATGCATTCAGCAACAAATCGTTTTTTCAGAAGGAGAAAGAGACTTTGCCCTCTCTCCCCTTTGCCAAAGATACGTTTTACCGTTTCATGAACTCCTGCAGTGTCAACTGGCGTAAGTTTACGCTTCAGCTGGGCTTTGCTGTTATCCATAAAATTGCTCCGCTTACGGATGAGAGTCGTCGCAATGTGCTCATAATCGATGATTCTCTTTTCAGCAGATCTCGTTCCAAGAAGGTTGAGCTGCTGGCAAAGGTCTATGACCATGTGGAGCACAAATATACCAAAGGTTTCCGCATGCTGACGCTTGGATGGAGTGATGGTAATTCATTCCTTCCGCTCAGTCATTGCCTGCTTTCCTCTGCCAACCGTGAAAACCGTCTGCAGGAAGCGTCCGTTGGCGTTGATGCCAGGAGTAATGGCGGTAAGCAACGTAAGCTGGCACAGACTAAAGCAACCAGCGTACTCCAGACGCTTCTGAAAGAGGCGAAAGCAGTCGAAATTCCAGCTAAGTATGTTCTCTTTGACACCTGGTTCTGTTCGCCGATTTCGCTGATTCAAATCAAGGAAATCGGCTACGACGTTATTGCCATGGTCAAGAAATCGGAGACCATCCATTTCCGTTACAATGGCCGAATGCAAAGCGCGCCAGCTATCTTCCGTGCTGCTACGAAACGTCGTGGGCGTGCCAAGTTCCTGCTTTCTGTAGAAGTTGAAGCAGTAAAAGACTCAATGTCAACACCGGTGAAATTAGTCTTCGTAAGGAACAAGAATAACCGTCAGGAGTATCTCATCCTAGCTTCGACTGATGTCAATCTGTCAGAAGAAGAAATCATTCAGACTTATGGTAAGCGCTGGAATATTGAAGTCTTTTTCAAGATGTGCAAATCGTTCCTGAAGCTGGGGAAAGAAAACCGGACAATGTCTTATGATGCCATGACGGCTCATGTCTCCATTGTCTTTGCTCGTTACACGATGTTGTCGCTGGAGCAGCGCCGAAATGCAGATAAACGCAGCATTGGTGATCTGTTTTTTGCCTCGTATGATGAGCTGCAAGATTTACGTTATATGGACGCGTTGCTATTGATTTTGAAAAAATTCATTGACAGGATAAAGGAACGAATGCTTTTCATGGAAAAAGAACTGGATGAGATGCTTAATTCTTTCTTAGAAAAACTGCCATTCTTATGGCACAACTGTTTGAAACACTGTGCATGATGTTGGCATTTAAGGAGTCACATTCCCTTGCTATGCATTATTGCAGGCTTGTTTGGGATGTGCGAAGTTTGAGTAAGTACTTGCCTGCGGGAAAAAAGCAATATACAATATATACTAAATAAGTAAGAAATGGGGTATTGAAATGGATGAGATTTTTACCAGAACCAGTATTCGCAAATATGAGGATCGTCCGGTGGAGGAGAGCAAGGTAGAAAAGCTCCTGCGGGCGGCTATGGCGGCCCCCTCGGCAGCCAATCAGCAGCCCTGGGAATTCTATGTGGTGACGGATAAGGCAAAGCTGCAGGCCCTTGCCAAGTCCAGCCAGTATGCCGGTCCGGCGGCCAATGCACCGCTGGCCATTGTTCCCTGTTATAACAAGGAAAAGCTGATTTTTGCAGACTATGCGGATATCGACATGAGCGCCGCGACGGAGAACCTGCTGCTGGAGGCGGAGAGCCAGGGCCTTGGTGCCGTATGGCTGGGCATTGCGCCGCTGCAGGACCGCATGGAGGCCGTGGCCGGGATCCTTTCCCTGCCGGAGAACCTGGCGGCCTTTGCCATCGTTCCTGTCGGTTATCCTGTAGGCAAAAAACCGCAGCAGGATCGCTACGATGCCACGCGGGTGCATCGGGCCTGAAATCAAAGAGCAGATTACTGCCAGACCGGATAGAACAGCTATCCGGTCTTTTTTGCGGGCGGGGAATGGTTTAAATGGGAATTTGTAGGGGTGATTATGGGGGTTGTAAAGCCGCGTGTGAATCGCCATCCCCTTGTGGGTGGAGCTGGCGCGCAGCGCCTGAGGGGTTGCCTCGATTGGCTGAGCTTTTAGCCCTGGGAAAAAGCCAGGAATCGCGACATAGCAGAGGCCGCTAACCCCTCCGTCACGGCTTTGCCGTGCCACCTCCCCTAGCAGTGGAGGCCTTGGAGCCGCAGCCTTATAAGTAAGTGCCACCACCGGAGAATGAGGAGAGCCCTCTTCACTCTCCGGCCCCCATAAACACCCCTACAAAGTCCCATTTATAGCTTTCTTCTCCCATAAAAAAACAGCCCTCATACAGAGGGCTGCGGGTGAATCAGAATTGTGTCTTGGTGATGGAGAACCATTCCTTGGACTGATCCCATTGCAGGGAGGTCCAGCTGAAGGTGGCGGAGTGATCCACGAAGAGGCGGAGAATCTCCAGGTTCAGGATGTCCTTGGTTCCGGAAGGATGGGCCAGAATGGTTGAATCCCGGGGAATATCGATATGGTATTTGGCCAGGGTATCCCGGGTTACAAAGGAGACGTATTTGTCCTTGTAGGGGCCCACGAGCCAGAAATATTCCATGTAGTCAAAATCCCGGGAACGGCCGCCGGCGTAGACGTTTTCCCGGCGGATAAGGCTCACGAACCAGAAGCTCCGGGTGGGGTATTTTCCTTCAATCTTGCAGATTTTCAGGATGCGGCCCCGGGGTACGGCGAAGGACAGGAAATCCTGGGAGCCGTCCTTGGACTCCAGCTTCACGTAGGCATGGCTGCTGTCCTGGAAGTAGCGGCGGAATACCAGCTTGTCTCCGTTGGAGGAGACGGTGGTGCTGTAGTCGTCGCCGCTGCCCCCGTCACCGTTGTTGGCGGCGGAGAAAAAGGGCCGGTCGTTGACCGTGAATTCCATGGCCAGGGCCGGCATGGCGGAGAGCAGCCAGCAGGCTGCCAACAGCAGGAGAATCTTAGTGATTTTCATGAAAAAACTCCCTTCTTAGTACAGCGTATATTTCCTCACTTGTTTCGGGGGGACTGCAGCAGTCCCCGCTCCAGGTAGTTCCGCTGCAGTTCGAAGATGCAGTGGACCAGCTTTTCCTGGATGCTGTGGGACAGATATTTCTCCAGGCAGACGCCGATGTGATAGATGCGCCCGTAGGGAACATCCAGGGGCAGGCAGCGGCAGACCTCGCCCTTTACCTGGAGCCGGCCGAAAAGCGGCAGCCGGTCGATGGTGAGCTCTACCTGGCGCTGGAGTTCGATGGGCTCCAGCGCCACAAAGCAGATGCCGTTGCCGCTGATGTTCACCGCCATGGTGTTATGGGGATTTCCATTGCCGCCGAAATCGTTGGCTACGCATACCCGGACCGGCAGCGGCGCTGGAACACGAACAAAGCGGCGTTCCTGACAGCAGCTGAGCTCCTGGGGCCGGGTGATATACCAGAGGGGCAGGGAAAGGGCGCGACAATTCTGATAAATGGCCGAGAAGCGATAGACACAGTGGCTGCCGGCGATGCTGACCTGCAGTACTGCCTCCCGGGGAGGACAGCCCTCCTGTCCGCCCTGCTGGATGGCAATGGCCAGGTACCGGTCTTCGATATCAGCAATCTGTCCCTTTACCAATACGGCCTGATCCTGCCAATGGATATGAAGTTTTTGGCCGATGGCCAGGATATCATCCGCTGAAATGTGCTGGGCTTCCATAGGAGCAAGCCGCCTCCATTATTATGTAATAAAAAAATATTTTCTGATACATTGGTACTAGCCTAATCCTATCACGCAGGGGGGAGGCTGTCAATGCAATGGTTTGCTTTTTTCCGAAAACTGCAGTATACTGAAAGGCTCAATATCGATGGTTTGTGTCAAGGGAGAAAGGAACGAGGCTATGCAGAAGAAGTATTTGTATTTTATGGCGGCAGCCCATATGTGTGATGATATCAATTCGGGAGCCCTGCCAGCAGTGCTGCCTTTTTTTGTGCTGAATTACGGGATGGATTATACGGCGGTGGGGGGTATCATGTTTGCCTCCTGCTTTTTGTCCTCGGTGATCCAGCCGGTCTTCGGCTATCTGGCTGACCGCACCCAGCGGAACTGGTTCATGGGAGCCGGGGTGCTGCTGGCCGGGCTTTCCTTCGGGGCCACGGGATTTTTGACGGATTACTGGGCCATTTTCGCCGCGGTCACCGCCATGGGAATCGGCAGTTCCATTTTCCATCCGGAGGCGGCCCGTATCGTGAATTCCATATCCGGCCAGCAGCGGGGGGCCGGCATGAGTATTTTTTCCGTGGGCGGCAATGCCGGCTTCGGCGTAGGGCCGCTGCTGGCGGTGGCAGTGATCTCCGCCTTCGGCATGGCAGGGCTGGGACTCTTCGGGCTGCTGTCCCTGGTCATGGGGGCGGCGCTTTTCCTGCTGGCTCCGCGGATCAAGGCCGCGGCTGTCCAGCTCCAGCAGGAGGCGGCATCGGCGTCATCCGCGGCTCCTGGCGTGAAGAGCCGGCCCCGGCGGGCTGTCAATGACTGGCGGGCCTTTTCCCGGCTCACCCTGGTCATCATGTTCCGTTCCCTGACCTTCAGCGGCATCAGCAGCTTTTTGCCTCTTTTCTGCATCCAGGTGCTGGGGGCTTCCAACGGGGTGGGCAGTGCCACTCTGTCCGTGCTGTCCATTTCGGGGATTGCGGCGACGCTGGCCGGCGGCTGGCTGGCAGACCGCTGGGGCTATGTGGCGGTGCTGCGGCGGGGCTGTTTCCTGCTGGTTCCGCTGCTAGCCGCGGCGGTATTCACCAAAAGCATCTGGATGGTGTATCTGATGCTCATCCCCATGAGCTTTGCCATGCAGGGGACCTATTCTTCCTTTGTGGTGCTGGGACAGAGCTATCTGGCCAAGAGCGTGGGCTTCGCCTCCGGGGTTACCCTGGGGCTGTCCTTCAGCGTGGGCGGCGTGCTGGTGCCGGCACTGGGCTGGTATGGGGATGCTTACGGCATTGGGGCCGTGATGGCCCTGGTGGTGCTGGTATCCTTGCTCTGTGCGCTGGCCACGCTGCTACTGCCCAGGCCGGAAGAGGCAGCGATGAAATGAATCCGTACCGGAGGAAGCGGTGCTTCCCTATGTATTTACAGAAAAAAGCCTTGCGGCGGCTCATCTTCATTCGATGAGCTCCGCAAGGCTTTTCATTATCCGGCAATGGGGAAAGGCTTGGAATTCCTCCGGGGTGGTGGTGCCGGTGGTGACGGCGGCAAAATCGGTGCCCGCGTTCCGGGCGGCTCCGGCGTCCATCAGGCTGTCGCCCACGTAGAGTACCGTAGACCGGGGGGCGCCGAAGCGCTGGATGGCACAGAGGATTCCCTCGGGGTCCGGCTTGGGCTCCTTTACATCCTCCCGGCCGATGATGAAATCGATGAGTTCCTCCACGCCGTCCTGCTGGAATTTTTCCGCGATACGGCTGCGGGTCTTGGTGGATATGATGGCTGTATGGGCACCGCGCTGCCGCAGCGCCCGGAGTGTGGGCAGGGTTTCCGGGAAAAAGTGGGTATTGGGCGTCATGTACCGATCCGCGAAACGGCGGTAATCCTCGATGAAGGCATTGATTTCTGCCGGGGCAGTCAGGCCGGTGACCTGTTTCACCGCATCCTCCATGGGCAGGCCGATGGTACGCCGCAGCCGCTGGTCCGGCACATCCGGCAGACCGTATTTTTTCAGTGTGCGATGGAAGCAGCCGACGATGCCCTTTTCGGAATTCACCAGGGTGTAGTCGAAATCGAAGAGATAGATGGAATGGTTCATAGAAACAGTCCTTTCCAGAGATTTTCTTTTATCCTATCATAGCCGGCTCCAATATGCAAAAGCAGGTGGAAAACCGCGAAGGATGGCGTTATAATAAATAGAATACATGGTCTATCGAAATAGGGCCGGAAATATATTCGAAGCATGGATGGTGGAGGATAGACGTGAAAAGAAAATATTGGTTATTTTGCCTGACCTTGTGCATGGCGGTCGTTTCTATACAATTGACCTTTGCGGGGCCGTTGGAGGCGGATGCTCCTAAGCCCCGGGTACTGTTCCTGAGCTCCTATACCCTTTCCTTTGATACGCTGCCGGCGCAGCTCAAGGGCATAGAGGCGGCTCTGCCCGCCGATGATTATGTGCTGGATACGGAGTTCATGGATACGAAGCGCTTTTCCCGGACGGAGGATGAAAAGCGCTTTTATGCTATGCTCAAAAGTAAAATGGACCGTCTGCCCCGTTATGATGCGGTGGTTTTAGGTGATGATGCGGCCCTGCTCTTTGGCCTGGAGCATCAGCAGGAGCTTTTCGCGGATACGCCGATGGTATTTCTGGGCATCAACAGCACCTCTTTGGCGATGGAGGCGGCCCGGACCGGCTGGATCACCGGTGTGGCAGAGCAGGTGGACTACCGGAGAAATCTGGACATGATCCAGCTGCTGTTCCCCGGCACCCGGAACATCATCGCCATCACGGACAATACCCTTACGGCCCTGGGGGATCAGCAGCAGTTTCTGGCCTGCATGAAGGGCTATCCCGGGCTGAATTTCAGCTGGATCAATGCTTCGGAGTGCACCCGGCAGGAGCTGGCGGAAAGGATTGCCGCTGTGGATGGCAGCAGTGTGCTGATCTACATGAACCTCTTTGAGGACAAGGAACAGCATGTATATACCATTGAGTCCGGAGCTTCCTTTATTGCCGACTATGCCCGGGTGCCGGTTCTCCGCTTTTCCATGGGCGGCGTGGGCCGGGGAATCCTGGGGGGCATTATGATTTCCTTTGAGGAATCCGGCCGCCTGGCGGGAAATATGGTCAGGGATATACTGCAGGGCAGGCCACCATCCCAGATTCCCGTGGTAATGGAGTCACCCACCCATGGCTATTTCGACCAGCGGCTCCTGGATCGTTATTTCGTTCCTGACTGGAAGCTGCCGGCGGGCAGCCGGGTGATCAACCGGGAACCCCGTTTTATCGATACCCATCGGGAGCTGTGCATCACGGCCAGCGTGGTGCTGCTGTTCCTGTTCACCATCATCGGCATGCTGTGGATCAGTGCCCGGCGGCGTAAGCGGCTCATGAATGAGGACTATCTCACGAAGCTGCATAACCGCATGTGGATGATGGAACGCATCCAGACCCTGCTGGACAAAAAAGAAGCCTGTGCGCTGCTGATGTTTGATCTGGACGGCTTCAAGCATGTGAATGATTCCTATGGGCATATGGCCGGGGATCTGCTGCTCATAGAGACGGCGGAGCGGCTGCAGCGGGCCCTGGGCAGGGAGTGTCCCCTGGCACGCCTGGGGGGTGATGAGTTCATCGGCCTGGCGGCCAGTGCGGATCACCGGATGCTGGTACAGATCTGTGAACAGGTGATGGAGGCTTGTCGGAAGCCCTTCCTGGTGGATGGACAGAAGCTGCGGATCTCCTTGAGCCTGGGGGTGGCCTGTGCGCCGGATGACAGTACGGAGTGCGAGCAGCTCATGACCTATGCGGATGCGGCGCTCTATGCGGTGAAGACCAGCGGCAAATGCGGCTACCGGTTCTTTGATGCGAAGCTGCGGGCGCATCTGGAGCGGGAGCTGCAGGTGCAGCAGCTGCTGAACGAGGCTCTGGAGCAGGATGGCTTCCAGCTGGTCTACCAGCCGCAGTTCCAGGCCGCGACCCGGAAGCTGAACGGCTTTGAAGCCTTGCTGCGGCTGAAGAACGGCAAGGCCTTTCCCGGGGAATTCATCCCGGTGGCGGAGCAGAGCCGGATGATACTGACCATTGGGCGGCTGGTGACGGCCAAGGCGGTCAAGCAGGTGGCAGAGTGGCAGTGGCAGGGCTATGCGCCGGTGACGGTGGCCGTGAATTTTTCCAATCAGCAGCTGCTGGACAAGGACTATCCGAAATACGTACAGGCACTGCTGGAGGTATACGAGATACCGCCTGGCTGTTTGGAGATCGAGGTCACCGAGAGCCTGTACCTGGACCCGTCGGAAAAGCCCCGGCAGTTCATGAGGCAGCTGCTGGGTCTGGGAGTGAAGCTCTCGGTGGATGACTTTGGCAGCGGCTATTCGGCCATCAGCTATTTGAGCCATGTGGCATTTTCCCACATGAAGCTGGACAAGGGGCTGCTGGATTATTATGAGAAGACGGGAGATTCCCGGATGATTGCGGGAATCATCCAGCTGGCTCACAGCCTGGGCCTCACGGTGACAGCGGAAGGGGTGGAGACCGAGAGCCAGCTGGCTATGCTGGCCGGCTTTGGCTGCGATTACATCCAGGGCTACCTGTTGGGCCGGCCCATGCCACCGGAGGAAGCGGAACGATTGATGAAAACGGCGGAGGGCTGAGCCCTCCGCTTTTGTGTTATATGTTATATTACGTTATAATAGCGTTATAATAGAAAATCATAGGCAAGATTGGAGCAGGATAGAGTTGACGATGAGTGAAGAGACGAAGGCGAAGGTGCAGAAGCATCTGCTTTCTTTTTATGATGAGAATCCCTTTGTGCAGTATCTGCATATCGATGTGACGTCGATAGAGACCGGGCAGGTGCAGCTGGACATGCGGATTGCCCATGAGCATACCAACGTGTATAAGATTTCCCATGGCGGGGTGCTCATGACCATGGCGGATACAGCCATGGGAGCAGCCTGTCTGTCCAAGGGGAAAAGAGTGGTTACCCTGGAGTTCGGCATGAACTTCCTGCAGGCGGCTCCGGAGGGAGCCGCGGTCACCGCCCGGGGCCGGGTCATCCACAATGGCTCCCGCACCATGGTCTGCGAATGCGATCTGCTGGCTGAGGATGGCCGGCTCTTTGGCCGGACCCATGGCACCTTTTTCGTCATTGGCAGCTTTTTGGCGGATGGGGAGTGATGGACATGGAAAAACTGACAAGAATAATGCTGCTGGCGGTGCTGCTGGTGCTGGGCCTGCCCCTGGGCCGGGGACAGGCCGCGGAGCCGGATCTCACCGCCAGCTCCGCAATCCTCATAGAGGCCTCCACGGGCCGGGTCATGTATGAAAAGAATGCGGATGAAGAGCTGTATCCGGCCAGCCTCACGAAAATGATGACCTGCATTCTGGCGCTGGAGGCGGGAAATCCTCAGGCCACGGTGACCATCAGTGATGACGCGGCGGTGGTGGAGGAGTCATCCCTGGAATTATCCGGGGGAGATAAGATATCCCTGTCGGAACTGCTCACCGGCATGATGCTGGTTTCTGACAATGGTGCAGCGGTGGCGGTATCCCAGTATCTGGCCAGCTCTCCGGAGGCCTTTGCGGAGCAGATGAACAAAAAGGCCAGGGAGATCGGCGCGACCCATACCCATTTCCATAATCCCAATGGCCTGCCGGATTCGGAGCATTATTCCACGGCCCGGGATCTGGCGAAGATCGCGGCTTATGGCATGCGCCGGGCGGATTTCCGTCAGATTGTGGGGTTGCAGGCCCGGCGCATCAATTGGCAGCAGCCCGCGGCTAAATGGATTTTGGCGGAAAACACCAATGAGCTTCTGGGCAAATTCCCGGGCATCACCGGAATCAAGACCGGCTGGACACAGGCGGCCGGCGGCTGCCTGGCTGCCTCGGCCCGCCGTGACGGTGTGGAGCTCATCGCGGTGGTGCTCCATTCCTCCGATATGGATACCCGGTTCTCTGACGCAGCGGCACTGCTGGAATACGGCTTTGGTCAGGTCACAGCCGTGAAGGGGGTGGACAAGGCCCGGACGGAAAAATCCGCCCTGGTCCGGGACGGCCGGAATTATATGGTTACAGCCCATCCCGCGGAGGATGTGTACTTTCCGCTGATCGGCGGGGAGGCAGCCGACCATTACAGCGTGAAATACGCCATGGACTGGGTGGTACCGGCTCCTGTAGATCTGGGAGAACGGATAGGCAGTCTCATTGTCTGCTACGACAATAAGGAAGTGGAGCGGGTGCCCATGCTGGCGGATGTCCCGGTGGAGCAGGGCTTCAGCCTGGGTTCCTTCCTGGTGGGGCTCTGCGATGGTGCGCTCCAGGGAATCCAGAATCTGCTGACCTGACAGCGAAAAAAAGCATAAAAGGGGCTGCCGTACGAAGTGATTTTTCACTTTGGCGGCAGTCCTGTTTTTTTTCTTTACCGGTTTAAAATGTAAAATGTTTTTATATAGCAGGAATAACCTGAATTTTTAGCGAATTGATATTTATTATAAAACTGAAACATAAGGGGAATTATAGATCGGAGGGGATGGCTTTGTTTTTGCAAGGGAGAAGAATTCACAAGGGGTGTCTGGTAATTCTGGGGCTGCTTTTGATCGGGATCGTCGTTTATATGCAGCTGGATTCAGAAGATCCACTGAAGGATAAATCGTCAGAACCAATCAGTGTAAGGATTTATACGGTTCCCTCCGGTACTGCAGATGCTCAGACCGAATATACGGGCACTGTAAGGAGCCATTATGAAGCGAAGCTGGCTTTTCAGACTGCCGGGAAGATTATTTCCCGTGAGGTTGAGCGTGGTCAGGCCGTTCATGTGGGGCAGGTATTGGCAACGATTGATACGCGTGACTTGCAGCAGTCGGTCCGGAATGCGGAGGCACAGGTAAGCTCCGCACAGGCGCAGCTGGAACTGGCTCAGCGGAATATCCAGCGGTATGAGCATCTGCTGGCAGCGGGAGCAGTAAGCCAGGAGATCTATGATCAGTATAAGCAGCAATATGATGCAGCGGCAGCTTTGGTGGAACAGGGACAGGCACAGGCTGCTCAAAGCCGGAATCAGCTGGGGTATAGCCAGCTGATCGCTGATCGCGATGGAGTGATCGTCAAACTGGATGCAGAGCCGGGACAATATGTTTCGGCTGGCGAAAGCGTAATGACACTGGCTGACGCGCAGGCGCTGGAGATCGAATTTGCAGTGCCGGAACGGGATATGGGGAATATACACCTGCAGGATGTTGTGCAGGTCCGCAGCTGGGCTTTACCCGGCCAGCTGCTGCCGGCAGTGGTTCAGGAAATTTCCCAGATGGCCGATGCCGATACGCAGACCTTTAAAGTACGGGCTGCTGTAACGGAAGCGGCTGACACGCTTAAACTCGGGATGAGCGCAGCAGTGCAGCTGTCTTCAGCTGGGAAGGCGGATATATGTGTACCGTTGGCTGCAGTATTTGAACGCGAGGGGCAGAAAGGTGTATGGCTTGAACAGGAAGGAAGCGTGCATTTCGTGCCGGTCGTTTTGGGGCTGCCTTCAGGACAGGAGGTTGAAGTGAAGGAGGGGCTTCACCCCGAAGACCGCATCATAGCTGCCGGCGTAGATAAACTGCAGGAAGGGGTTCTAGTCAAAGGAGAGGATTTCTAATGAAGAATTTCAATCTGGCAGACTGGAGTCTGGCACATCGCCCGCTTATTTATTTCCTGATTGCGCTTTTAGCAGTCATGGGCTGCTTTTCTTACCTGAAGCTTGGCCGCATGGAGGATCCGGATTACACGGTGCGTGAGATGGTGGTCACAACTGCCTGGCCCGGTGCAACGGCTGGCCAGGTCGAAAAGCAGGTTACGGATCCATTGGAGAAGAAGCTGCAGAATATTGATGGGCTGCTTTGCGTGGAGAGCTATTCCCTGCCAGGGCAGAGCATTATTTATGTGGAACTCAAGGATCAGGTGCCCAAGAAGGATATCGCGCTGCGCTGGACAGATGCAAGGAATATTGTCCGGGCTCAGAAATCTGCTATGCCCGATGGGGTAGAAGAATCTGTTATGGATGATCATTTCGATGATGTCTATGGAATGATCTACGCACTGACCGCGGATCAGGGCTACAGCTACGAGGATATGCGTCAGAAAGCAGAAAAGATCCGTCAGCGGATCCTGAAGATACCACAGACCAAGAAGGTGGAACTGCTTGGCGTCCAGACGGAAAGCATCTATATTGATGCCAAAATCGATAAGATGGCGCAGATGGGCGTATCAGCAGCTGATATTACCAGCCTGCTGCAGGGCGATAACAAGGTGACTGCACCAGGTATCCTGATTACGCAGAAAGAGAATCTCTATCTGCGTCCGCAGAATCTCTTTCATCGCCTCGAAGACCTGAAGGCTTTGCCAATCGCCAAGGGCGGTCAGGTGTTCCGGTTGTCTGATGTGGCTCAGGTGAATCGTGGGTATATGATTCCTGCGGAACCAAAGTTCTTTTATCAGGGCAAACCGGCTATCGGGATTGCGGCGTCAATGACGGTGGGAGAAAATATCATTGATTTTGGGCATACGCTCACGCAGACGATGCAGGAAATCGGACGGCAGCTGCCAGCAGGGATGGAACTTCATCAGACGGTGAATCAGTCCAGGATCGTGGATGAAGCGACCCATGATTTCGTACGGTCGCTCGTCGAGGCCCTGCTGATCATTTTTGCGGTGAGCCTGTTTGCCTTAGGACGGCGTGCCGGACTCATTGTAGCCTGCTGTATCCCGCTGGTCCTGGCTGTGGTATTTTCGGTGATGTATTTCCTGCATATCGATCTGCAGAGGGTATCACTGGGAGCCCTGATCCTGAGCCTTGGACTGCTGGTGGATGATGCAATGATTGTCATTGAGATGATGATGGTCAGACTGGAGGAAGGGTACGATCGCCGGCAGGCGGCCATTCATGCGTATGAGGTCACGGCATTTCCGATGCTGACGGGTACCATCATCACCTGTGCTGGTTTTATTCCGGTCGGTCTGGCCAAGGGCAGTGCCTCGGAATACTGTTCGTCGATCTTTTCGGTGGTTAGCATTGCACTGCTCACTTCCTGGCTGGCTGCCAGTACGGTTACGCCGATTCTTGGCTATCACTTCATTACACCGGGCAAAGACCAGGAAAAAGGACGGTTCAGTCAGTGGAAACAGCAGTTTAATAGCTGGTATCGTGCGGCTTTGGTCCGGGTGATCGAACATAGAAAACTCGTCCTGCTTGTTACGTTGGCAGCATTCATTTGTTCCATTGCCGGGCTGCAGTTCGTGCGGCAGGAATATTTTCCGGCCTCTACGCGGCCGGATCTCATTGTGCAGCTGGAACTGCCTGCGGGTTCGACCGCGGAAAACACAGAGCGTGCAGCGGCCAGTTTTGCCCAGGAGCTGAACGGCCGGCCGGAACTGGATTATTATACCTATCATACAGGCGAGGGCGCACCACGGTTCGTACTGACCTTTGAGCCGGCGAATAGCAAACCAAATTTTGCCGAGTTTGTTCTGGTGACCAAAGACCTGGCCGGCCGGCAGAAGCTGGAACAGGATATCGCGCAATTGCTGCAGGAGAAGTTTCCGGAAATTAAATCGCATCAGAAGGTAATCCTGACGGGTGATTCATTTGACTATCCAACGATGCTGCGGGTAGAAGGGCCGGAACTGGATAAGGTAAAAGAGATTGCCGATCAGGTTGCTGCTAGGATGAGGCAGGATCCGGCTGTGCGCAATGTGAATCTGAAGACCGGCGCCAAAGGCTGGGGAATCCATCTGACTATGGATGCAGCCCGCAACCGGCAGCTTGGTGTTACAGCGCAAAGCCTGAGCATGGATCTGCAGCGGGCGATGGAAGGAGTGACCATCAGCTCCTATCAGGAGGGCGATCGTTTACTGCCGATCGTTTTCCGTCTGCAGGGGAATCAGGCTGCATCGGCCGATGATCTGATGAAGGTCCCTGTGCAGTTGTCCAGCGGGAAAACAGTTCCATTGGGGCAGGTGGCAACGCCATCGATGGAAATGGAAGATGGTGAAATCTATCGCAAGGATGGAAAGCCGTCAATCCGGGTGTGTGCAGAGGTGAACGGCCAGAAGACGGGAGAGGATGTAGCTACCGATGTCTATGAAGGGCTGGCCGGTCTTCGGTCCAGTCTGCCGCCAGGCTATGCAATCCAGTATGATGGTGTTTCTGACGACAGCAGCGTGACAACTGGTCTGTTCCTGGAGCCAGTGCCAATCATGGCGCTGATCATTTTGATCGTGCTGATGCTGCAGCTGCAGAATACGGTCAAGGCACTGATGACGATCCTGACTGCACCGCTGGGCATGATTGGTGTTACCGCCGGACTGCTGCTTACCGGTCGGCCATTTGGTTTTGTGGTCATGCTCGGTATACTGGCTTTGTTCGGTATCATCATCCGCAATTCCATTATCCTGATCGATCAGATCGGGCAGCACGAGCGTGCTGGTGAGAAGGTGCGCGAAGCTGTGATACATGCAGCGGAAAGCCGGCTGCGGCCAATCCTGCTTACGGCAATGGCGGCTATCCTGGCGATGATTCCACTGGCAATGAATCTGTTCTGGGGACCGATGGCAGTGGCCATCGGTTCGGGACTGCTCGTGGCAACCGTACTGACCTTGTTCATACTGCCAGCGATGTATATAACCTGGTACGGGCGGAAGCAGGGATAATCCGTATACGGATACCGCAGCAATAAAGAGGGGCTGTGAAATAAGGCCCTTCTAAAAAGCAAATGGGGATCACTGATTCGAAAGAATCGGTGATCCCCATTTCAGCCCTGGACATCATAATGGTCCGTATGGAGGAATTCACGGTTGACTTCCTGGCCGTTTTTCTGGTAGATGCGGTAGGCGGAAACCACGGGACCGGGTCCCGGTTTTTCCGTCCGGGTCCGCAGGGTGATGCGGCTGCCATCCAGGTCAGCCCGGGTGCCCAGTACAAAGATGGTCAGGGTGCTGCCGTAAACGCTGCTGAGCAGGTAAACGTTGTGGGGCAGCACGTTGCGGAACTTGAAGTCCAGCTGTCCGTCCGCCACGGTGGCATCCAGCCCCGCCGGCACATAGCTGGATGGATAGAAATGGGAGGTGCGTTCGGTGGACTGGAGCCCGGCCAGCAGGACGGCGTTATAGAGTGTGGAGCTGACCTGGCAGACACCGCCGCCGATATCCTGCTCCACCTTGCCCTCTATGATCACCGCGGCATCCCGGTAGCCTGCGGAGGCTGCCCGGCTGCCAACGGTCTGGTTGAAGGAAAATTCACCGCCATTCCTGATGAGCTGCTGGTCCAGTTCACCGGCAGCAATGCGGATGTTCTGGCTGCGGTTGGCATTGCCGCCGTTGAAATGGGTGGTGTAGGAGCTCAGCACGGTATCCACCTGGGCCAGGTCCTCGTCGGTGATGGCCGGCGGGGCTTCGCTTACGATGAGCTGGCTGCGCTTAGGGAGCTCCAAATGCAGCAGAGCGTCGTTCACATTTTCCGCCAGGGCCTCTGTGTCCAGGGAACGGCCAATGACGGCGGGCTGGTGCTGGATGCTGCCGCCGGCACCAAGGAAGCAGCGGGCAGACCGGGGTTTGGTGTTTACCGCGGCGGCGATGCCGTCCAGTTTGTTTTTCAGTGCCGTTCCGTCATAGCTTACGATGAAAGTGATCTGGCGGCCGTAAAAGGCGCAGTGGATATTTTCCAGCAGATTTTCCAGCCAACTGCCAGAATGGCCGATGGAATAGGCATAATCCAGCGTGGCCTCGATATCAGCGGTAAGGTTGATATCCTGGGGCGCGATCTGCCAGGTCTTGTCTTCGTAAGAAAAGATCAAGGCGTTCCTTGCCAGGCGATCCTGGGCCGCCTTCGTTAAAAAAGCGGCCGCCTGCTCCCGGGAGAGGCCGTTCAGCGGGGTGTTCTCGAAATGGACACCGTAGGCGATGCGCCCGCTGTTGGTGATGGCCAGTGTGGCACCGGCAAAGGATACGGCCAAAAAGGCCAATATGAAGCTCAAAAAAATAGTGAAAGAAAAAATGCGCTGGGTTGGCTGCATGATGCGGACTCCTTGTATACGCAGAGTTAAAAATAAAAGAGTGCTGCATTGGCAGCACTCCCGAGGATTTTACTGAACATTCATGGAAAGCTCAATGAATTTGTTGGCCAGCTTGGCTTTCTGCAGCACTTCTTCGGTGATGTCACCGCCAGCATCGACGATCAGGATGCCGTTGTCAGTGGCGATGCGGCGAGCAGCCTTCTTGCCCAGCAGGAAGCGGCGATGGCGTTCCTCTGTGGCCTTGTCGGCCAGCTGTTTGGCCTGGTCGGCCGGCTTTTCCTCAGCCTTGGGCTCTTCCTTTGGAGCCGGCTGGGGAGCTGGCTCGGTTTCCTGCTTTGGCTCTTCCTTTGGCTCTTCTTTTGGCTCTTCCTTCGGTTCGGGTTTTACCTCAGCTTTGGGCGCTGGTTTTGGTTCCGGCTTGGTTTCGGCCTTTGGGACCTCTTTTTTCGGTTCCGGTTTGGCTGCCGGGGTTACAGATTTAGTTTTTTTTTCCGTTTCGGATTCAATGACCGTGACTTGTTTTCCGAAGATGGAAATCTGGTCCGCATCAATTTCAGCGGATGTACCGTCCGGAGCGGAAATCTCACATTTTTCCACCTTGCCGTCATCGCCGATGAAGATCTCTGTTACATTGCCCTGGATGGTACCGGATTTGGTGATGGCTTTGGTGCCGATGATGCGCACGTTGGCATCCAGCATGGTCTCATAGTCGCCGGCATCCTCAAGGGTCAGGATGTTTTCACTGTTGGTGATGGTGACAGCGTCGTGGCCGATGGCGATGACAGACTCGTAGGGAAGCAGCTTCACGCCGCGATACCAGTCCTCGTCCTCGATGGTGATGGCCGCAACGGCACCGTTCTTGGCATCGATGAGCAGAGTTTTGCTCATGCCCAGCTCACGGCCTTCTGTGATGCTGATGATAGGTAAGCCAAGGATTTCTACACTTTTTTTCATGGATATTCCTCCTAGTTGAAATACAAAATTCTATAATATGATTAAGATACAGATTTTTGGGGATGGCGCTTTTTGAAAACAAGTTCAATCTCGTTGCGCCAGGTAGCGGGAATCTTGTCAAAGGATGTCCGGGACGCACTGTGACGAGCCAGAATCAGCTGTACGATGCGCAGGTAGTCCACATTCTTGGTGAACTCCTCATGGATTGCGGTACTGGCGGCAACTGCCGGCAGTGTCAGCGCATTGCGATAGGCATGGATGGCATCCTCATAGGCACCGTTGTTTTTGTATATATTGCCCATCTCAATCACGATAAAGGGCGCGTAGCTGTCTGCATGGTAGCGGCTCAAGGCCTGTTTGTAAGCAAAGAGCGCATTGGAATAATTATGGCGGCTCGTCTGCTCAAAAGCATAGTTCAGTATATCGTCCAGGGAGCCCAGCTTTGCCAGTACAGCGGTCAGCTGCAGCAGCTGGTCGTTTTCCATATCCTCCTGGACAATCTCGGCAACGGTCCGGATCAGGCAGGCTGGCAGCAGCGGGCGGCGCCGTCGCCGCTGGCCCCGTATGCGGCTGGCCCGCCGGAAGGGATAGATCCGGGCGGCGGAAGGTGCCTGCGCTTCTGGTGCTGTTTCCTCCGGTATTTCCTGGGCGGAGGGAGACGCTGGCGGTTCTATGGAAATCGCCGGCACTTCGGCAGCCGATGCCGTCTCTTCTGATTCTGCCTCGTCCGCAGGTATGGCGGCCGCAGGCAGCGAGATATCCTTTGCCTGCATGGCGGCAGCTGCTGCTGCCGGCTCTGCCTCTGCGGCTGGCGCTTCCGGCATCGCCGGTTCCTCTTTCAGCGGCAGTGTCAGCGCCGCTCCGGCCGGAGCCGCGATGGTCTCTGGAGCCGGCTGTCGATGGAGCAGTCGTTCATTGTACATAGTGACCGCCACAGCGGAGGCAAGTACCAGTCCGGCAATCAGAAAAAAATGTTCCCGGGTGAGATAAGCTGAGATGGCCAGGGTGGAAAAGTTAACAACAAAGGCCAGCAGGGCGCAGAGCACCAATGCCTGGAACTTCAGCTGCAGGCCGCAAAAATTCGTGATTTTATAGATGAGCAGTATGCTGACGGACATTATAGCCAGGGTAATAAGCAAAAAGTCCATAATTGTCACCACGATTTCATCAAAGAATAAGCGTAGGAAATTAGTTACAAAAACCCACTATAATGCCAAATTCGACACCACCAGAGAAAATCCTGCCTGTAATTGCTGAAATTTTGCTGCAGCAGAAAAACCGTGTTTTTTGGCCTTTTTCAGAGCGGATATAGTATAATGGATACAAAGGAAAGAATCAAAGTATAAAAGGATGCTGTGAATGATGTTTGAGCTGGAAGTCGTGATACAGAATGAGAACGGGCTGCACGTGCGGGTGGCGGCAATGATTGTACAGAAGGCCCAGGAGCTTTATGTAAAGCATCAATGCCGGCTCTATATCCGGAGTGCCCGCAGCCAGCGCATTGAACTTCATAATCTCATGCTGCTGGTGGCATTGAAGGTCCAGCGGGGAGACGCGGTATTTGTGTCCGCCGAGGGGGAAAACAGCCAGGCGGCAGTGCGGGAAATGGCCGCTTTCCTCGCCGGGGATTTTGAGATGCACACCAAGACGGAAATGCGGGAGGTTGACCGGCTGCTCCATGAGAATGCCCTGATGCAGGAACGGCTGCAGCTCATCCTGGAGGCGGTCCAGGACGGAATCTGCGTGGTGGACAAGACCGGCGAGGTGACCTACGTGAATCCTTCCTATCTGCGCATCGTCCATAAGACGGCGGAGATGGTAGTGGGCTCCAATGTCTACCTGACGGCTCCCGAGGGCAACCGCTGCAGTGTGCTGCGCTCAGGCAAGGCCCGCATTGGCAGTATCAGCCACAAAAAGGATGGCACCACCATCGTGGCCAATGTAAATCCCATCTTCGTGGACGGGGAAATCGCCGGGGTCGTCTCCGTGGTGCGCAACATCACGGAGATACAGAACCTCATGGAACGGCTGACCCAGGTATCCGCCAAGGCGGAATACCTGGAGCAGGAGCTGCTGCGCACCAAGAAGACCGGCAAGGCCTTTACCAACTACATCGGCCGCAGCGGTAAGGTGGTGGATGTGCTGGCTCTGGCCTCCAAGGCGGCAGCCAGCGGCGCCACTGTGCTGATCCGGGGAGAAAGCGGTACCGGCAAGGAGCTGGTGGCGGAGGGCATCCACTATGCCAGCAAACGGCGTCACGGCCCCTTCATCCGGGTGAACTGCGGCGCCATTCCCTCCACGCTGCTGGAATCAGAGCTTTTCGGCCATGAGAAGGGCGCCTTTACCGGGGCCCTGAAGCGGAAGCTGGGGAAATTCGAGCTGGCGGACAAGGGAACGATATTCCTTGATGAAATCGGTGAGATGGACAAGAACATGCAGGTGAAGCTGCTGCGGGCCCTGCAGCAGAAGGAATTCGACCGGGTGGGGGGCGAGACCACCGTGCGGGTGGATGTGCGCATCATCGCGGCCACCAATCGCAAGCTGGAGGACATGGTACGTCAGGGAACCTTTCGGGACGATCTCTACTACCGGCTCAATGTCATTCCTATTTTTCTGCCGCCGCTGCGGGAGCGGGTGGAGGATATCCCGCTGCTTACGGAGCATTTCATCAGCCGGATCCGGGCCGAGCTGCAGAAAAACGTGCGGGGCATCACACCGGAGGCACTGGAGGTGCTCATGGACTACAAGTGGCCCGGCAATGTGCGGGAGCTGGAAAATGTCATGGAGCGGGTCATCACCCTGATGGATTCCGATGTGATCACCGTGAGCGCGCTGCCTTCCTATCTGACCGGTGAGATCGCGGTACGGGAGGTGCGCAGCTTCACCTCTGACGCGGTGCTGCCCTGGGAGGAATACGAAAAACAGATCATTGCCAATGCCCTGGAAAAATGCGGCAGCTTCAACGCGGCCGGAAAAATGCTCCACCTCACCCACAAGACGGTGGCTGCCAAGGCTCGAAAATACGGTCTGGTCTGAGCTGACACGTGGTTTTTCTTGATTCGGATAAAACGATTGGTAAAAAATATCAATACATGGTAAAATATATCAATAAAACAGGAGAACTTGATATTTTTTACCAACTGCCGACTGTTGGATGACTTGATTATCCACCGGGAATAAATTTTTTTATCCCTTGTAATACATGGGATGACGGCATTTATCCGTGGGGATTTTTCAATGTTGGCACAGGATTTGCATTAATATTATGTGGCTTTGCCGCAGGAAGGTTTTTTGAACCAGGCAGGGGATTCTGTCCTGTTTGTCGAAACAGTACAATGGTTCCGGCAGAGACAAGGGTGTTTTATTAACTATACTTTAGGAAATAAAATGAAATGAGGGGTTATTTATGACAGAAGCAACAGTAACAATCGAGAACAAAACGGGGATCCATGCACGTCCGGCATCCGTATTCGTGCAGACCGCAGCAAAGTTCAAGTCCAAGGTACAGATCAAGGCAAAGGGCAAGGCCGTAGATGCCAAGAGCATCCTCATGATCATGAGCATGGGCCTGGTCAAGGGAACGGAAATCACGATTGCCGCTGAGGGCGAGGATGAGGCTGCCGCAGTACAGGCTTTGAAGGATTTGGTCGTTTCCAAATTTGGCGAAGAATAAGCAGCTAGATTTTGCGAAAGCAGGGGGACGATAAAATGCCAGAAATTTTACGGGGCAAGGGTGTAATTTCCGGAATTGCCATGGGCAAGGTCATGCGGGTAGGACAGAGCCTGGACGGGTATCTGGCCAAGTATGAGGCGGAAAGCAAAGAGTGTGAAACGCAAAAGGTCGAGCAGGCGGTAGCTGCCGTCATTGAGATTTTGCAGGGCAACATTGCGACCCTGAAGGAAAAGGATATGACCGCTCAGGCGGAAATCATGGAGGCCCACAGCATGCTGGCCCAGGACCCCATGTTTTCCGGAGCCATGGTTTCCAAGGTTGGTGAGCTGGGCAGTGCCCCGGATGCGGTTCTGGCAGCTGCCTCGGATACAGCGGCCATGTTCGAGCAGATGGACGATCCCTATTTCCGGGAACGGGCCGTGGATATCCGGGATATCGGCAAACGCATTGCCAAATATATCCTGGGTGTGCAGGATCCTGATCTGGGCGAGGAGGCAGTCATTCTCTGCGGTCATGAGATCGAGCCGTCGGTCATCGCGAATATTCCCACGGACAAGATTGCCGGTGTCATCCTGGGACAGGGATCGACTACCTGTCATGCAGTCATCATAGCCAAAGCCAGAGCCATTCCAACGGTTGTGGGTCTGGGGCCTATGGTGGAGAATATCGATGACGGGAGCAAGGTCATCCTGGATGGGGATACAGGCGAGATCACCGCTGATCCCACGGAGGAGGTCATTGCCTCTTATCAGGAGAAAATCAAGAAGCAGCAGGAAATGAATGCCTATTATTCCAGCCTGGTATCTTTGCCGGCTGTTACCACTGATGGTGTGAGAGTAGAGCTCATGGCCAATATCGGTTTGGCGGCGGATGTGAAGGCGGCCATTCCCTATGGCTGTGAGGGTGTGGGGTTGTTCCGGTCAGAGTTTGTGTTCATGGGACGGCAGGATATCCCCACGGAGGACGATCAGTTCGAGTCCTATAAGGAAGCTGTCCAGTCCTGCAATGGCAAGCTCTGCGTAATTCGCACCATGGATATCGGCGGCGACAAGCCGCTGGCTTATCTGAACATTCCCCAGGAGGATAACCCCTTCCTGGGCTGGCGGGCCGTGCGTATCAGTCTGCAGCGCCGGGATCTGTTCATGCCGCAGCTGAAGGCCATCCTGCGGGCCGGCGTATATGGCAAGGCGGCTATCATGGTGCCTATGGTCATCAATGTGGCGGAGATCCTGAAGGTGAAGGAATTCATCGAGACGGCCAAGGTGGAGTTGAAGCAGGAAGGCAAGGAGTATGCTGATGATGTGCAGGTGGGCATCATGGTGGAGACTCCGGCAGCGGCAGTAATGACGCCGGTACTGGCCAAGTACGTGGATTTCTTCAGCATCGGCACCAACGATCTGGTGCAGTACACCCTGGCTGTGGATCGGGTGAATCACAATGTAAGCTATCTTTACAATCACTTCAATCCAGCGGTGCTGCAGCTGGTGCAGCGCACCATCCAGTCCGGACGTGCCCAGGGAATCTGGGTAGGCATGTGCGGCGAGATGGCCAGCGATCCCTATGCGGCGGTGCTGCTCATGGCCATGGGAATCAGCGAGCTCAGCATGAGTGCACCTTCTATTCCGAAGGTGAAGGAAAAAATCCGTTCCGTAAGCTCGGTGGAAGCGGGCCGCATTCTCAATGAGGTCATGAAGATGGAGGATGGCGACGCCATCAAGGAATATCTGTATAAGTCCATGTGATACGAATAAAGAGATTTTGGCAGGAGACATGCTGTGCATGTTTCCTGCTTTTTTTCTGTTTTGGCCGGCGGGGGCAGGAAGCTAGTGATTTTTCGCGAATATTATCCATATTAGGGATATGGATTTTGTTTGCTGATTGAAAGAATTGGCCAGGGAGCGGATTGGGATGAAATTGATAAGAGTTTTGCTGACGATGCTGGCCTGCATCTATATATGGGGAAATGCCGGAGCGCTGGCAGCGGCTCCGGCCCTGCGGGTGGGCATCCCCATGGTCAATGGCTACAATGAGAAGGATGATGAGGGCTATTACAGCGGCTATAATTGCGATTATATGCAGGCGCTGGCCCACTATGCGGGCATGCGCTGCGTGTTTGTGGAGGGTACCTGGGAGTAGTGCCTGGACTGGGTGCAGAACGGTACCATCGATGTGATGCCGGGGCTGGTGAAGACCACCGAGCGGCAGCAGCGGCTGGACTATGGACGACTGCCCATGGGGACGGAAAATACCATGCTTTTCCTGCGCAATGGAACAGACAGCATTCAGAACTTTTCCAATTTAGGCCGTGATTTCCGCATCGGTTATCTTCAGCAGGAATACAAGAGTGATTACCTGCCGCAGCTGGCTGCGGAGGAAGGCTTCCGCTATGAGGAAAAGGGCTATACCTCCATGGCGGCGCTGACGGCGGATTATCGGAGCGGTGAGGTGGATGGCTTCCTGTCGGACAGCATGTATCATGGCTATGCGCTGGCAGCGGCCCGGTTTGATCCGGAATCCATCTATTTTGTGGTGCAGAAGGGAAATGACGGGCTGCTGCGCCGGCTGGACATGGCCGCCGATGCTTTGAACATCAATGACCCCCATCTTCTGGGGCGGTTGAGCTATCAGTATTATATCCAGCGCTATGCGGCGCCGCTGGTCTTATCCAACCGGGAAAAAGCCTATCTGCAGGAGAAGAAGATACTGCGGGTCATGGTGGTTCCTAAGGAAAAGCCCTATGCCTATTTTGAGAACCATGGCTTCCAGGGAATCCTGGCAGAATTTTTGAACCGTCTGGCGGATGATTTAGGCCTCGCGGTGGAAATCGTGCCGGCGGACAACGATCAGGAGGCATTTATCCGCATGGGAGACGGTGAGGCGGATATCCTCCTCAATGTCTACAGCAATTACAGCTGGGGGGATTCTCATGGGCTGAATATTTCCTCGCCCTATATGAGCGTGGGGTATGTGGCGGTCACCCGCCGCATGGGGCAGCTGCCGGAGGTGCCAAGGGTGGCCTGCCTGGCGGGGAATTTCTTTACCCATGCCCATGTGGAGCCCATGTATCCGGATGCATCCCAGCGGCTGTATTTCGATACGGTGGATGAGTGCCTGCAGGCCGTAAGTGATGGCCGGGCTGATGTGACCTATGTGAAGAATACTGTAGCCCAGTACAATATCTGGCAGGGAAAATATCCGGATCTCATGGCCAGGGGAGATACCGCCTTTTCCCATGATGTTTCTGTAGGGGTATCCCAGCAGGCGGATCCGCGGCTGCTGCGCATTCTCGATAAGGAAATCAACCATCTGGATGCCAATACCATGCAGAATATCACCAATGAGGCCCTGGCCTCTTTGGAGCAGTCCAAAAGCCTGCGCTCCCTTTTGTATACCTATCCGCTGCACTTTTTGATCGGTATTCTTACAGCGGCCATCATTGTGTGCCTGCTGCTGTTCCATATGATGCGCATGCGGCGCCGCCATATGGAGAATGTACGGCAGATGGCCTATGAGGACAGCGGTACCCGGCTCAATAACCGGCATTGGCTGGAAAAGGAAGGGCCGAAGATTGTGGCTGAACTGCCGGAGCGGCAACAGGCCGGGCTGTCGGTAGTATTGTTTGCCCTGCATCGCATGGATATCCTGATCGGCACTTACGGACGGGAAAATGTGGCAGTCATGCTGCGCAAGATCGGCCTGGCCCTGCAGCGAACCGGCTGGGTCCTGGCACTGGGGGCCAGAACCGGAGCGGGGCAGCTGGTTTGTCTCTGTTGTGAGGAAAAGAAGGATGAACTGGAAAAATATATCTGGGCCATTCTCAAGAAGCATGAATATATGACTGTAGGCGAATTGTCGGCCCGGATTTCTATGCAGGTGGGCATATGCTACCTGGGGCATCCACCGCTGTCCATAGCACAGGCTATGAGCTGTGCGGATCTGGCTGCCCACGAGGCGAACCCTGTGCGCTTTTTCGATGCTTCCCTTAAGGATCATATGGCCTTCAATCAGCAGATGGAAAGCTGTATGGAAAAGGCGCTGGCTAAAGGGGAATTCGAGGTCTGGTACCAGCCTAAATATGATATTCGTACCCATAGCTGTATCGGGGCAGAGGCTCTGGTGCGCTGGCGCAGTTCCCGGCTGGGCTTTTTGATGCCGGGCCGCTTCATTGAGCTCTTTGAGCGCAATGGCTTTGTGGTCAGGCTGGACTTCTACATGCTGGAGTCTGTATTCCGCTTCCAGCGGCAGCGGCTGCAGACGGGACTTCCCATCGTGCCCATCTCGGTGAACCAGTCCCGGCTGCACATGACGGAGGAAGGCTATCTGGAGAAGATGCGGCAGGTTCTCAGCCGCTATCAGAAGGTACCAGCCGGGGCTGTGGAGCTGGAGCTTACGGAGACGGCCTTCATGGGCTTCAATGATGCCCAGCGGGTAGAGGCTCTGTCCATTGTGGGTGAGCTTCAGGCCATGGGGTTTGCCATCTCCATGGATGATTTCGGCTCGGGCTATTCGGATCTGTCCCTGCTCAATGCGCTGCCCATGGACGTGATGAAGCTGGACCGGACACTGCTCAATGCCTCCGAGGATTCAGAGCGCATGCAGATTGTGCTGGCCCAGGTGATATCCCTGGGAACACGGCTCCATATGCAGGTGATCTGCGAAGGCATCGAGACGGTGGAGCAGGAGCAGCTGCTGCTGGCCAACGGGTGCAGCTGCGGGCAGGGGTTCCTCTACGCCAAACCCATGCCAGAGCAGGATTTCAAGGCGTTTTTGACAGAGCATAGCAAAAGGTGATATTCACCAGGTCATAAAAAGGAACGGCAGCCGCGGTACCGCCCACAGGGGCTGGCACGCAGACTGCCGTTCCTTTTTTGTATTCATTTATTATCCTGTTATTTATCCCGGGGAACAGGCAGTGCCTTGTCCAGGGCCTTTATCAGCTGCTCCGGCCGGATGGGTTTGGCGATATGGTCGTTCATGCCGGCAGCCAGGGCTTTGGCGGCGTCCTCGGCAAAGGCATCCGCGGTGACGGCCAGAATAGGAATGGACGCGGCCCGGGGATGCTGGGAGGAACGGATGGCTCTGGCAGCAGCCAGGCCGTCCATGACCGGCATCTGGATATCCATGAGAATAGCTGCGTAAAAGTCCGGCGGGGAGGCGGTGAAGCGCTGCAGCGCTTTTTGTCCATCCTCGGCGGTATCCACTATAAAGCCTAAATGCTCCAGCATGTAGGAAGCTATTTCCCGGTTCATTTCGTTGTCCTCAGCCAGCAGCAGCCGAAGCCCGGCAAAGCGATGCCGCTGGGATTCAGGCAGTGCGGCGGCCGCTTCATCTTCCGGCTCGCTGGCCGCGGCCTGGTCGAATTCCAGGATCACGGTGAAGCAGGAGCCCAGCCCCGGCGTACTCTGCACATCGATGGAGCCATGCATCATGGTGATGAGGTTTTTGGTGATGGACAGTCCCAGCCCCGTCCCGCCAAAATGCTGGGCGATGGAGGCATTTTCCTGTTCAAAGGGCTCGAAAAGCCTTTTCTGGAATCCAGAGTCCATGCCGATTCCTGTATCCCGGATGGTAAAGCGGAAAAGCTGCCGGGCAGCCTTTTCCTGCAGCGGTTCCACTGTCAGCTGCACCGTACCTCCGGCGGGGGTGAATTTCACCGCGTTGGAGAGGAGGTTCATGAGGATCTGATTGACCCGCAGGGCATCTCCCAGCAGCTGGCCGGCAGGCAGATCCTGCAGCCGGGTCTGCAGCTGGACACCCTTTTCCCGGGCCTGGCTGGCAAAGAGGGTGATCAGATTCTGGAGCAGTGCGGACAGCTGGAAGGGGTCATGGGCCAGCTTCATGCGGCCGCTTTCAATAGCGGAGGTATCCAGGATATCATTGATGATATTGAGCAGATGACGGGCGGCGATATCGCTGTTATCCAGGCAGTGGCGCAGCTTGACGGGGAGATTGGGGATGGCCCGGGAAATGGACATGTAGCCGATGATGGCGTTGAGCGGCGTCCGGATCTCGTGGCTCATGCGGGAAAGGAAGCTTCCCTTGGCCTGGCTGGCATGACGGGCGGTATCCAGAGCATCCACCAGGGTCTGTTTCGTCTCGTTGATGCTGCGACGGAAGAGGATGAAGCTGCCCAGCGGATGGCCCGCAGCCGGGGCGATTCCCTGCAGCGTGTGGGCATACCAGCACCAGTGGCCGTCAGGCTTGCGGACCCGGCATTCCACGTAGATTTCCCGGCGCTGCAGGCTGAGCGCCTGAAGGGACTTAGGTTCCAGCAGGCCTTCGATGCGGGGCAGATCATCCGGATGGATACAGGTGAGATAGCGCTGGATGGATACCGGCTCCTCATGCATCACCACCTGGCTGTCCTGCAGCGAATAGCGGCGGCTCTCTGCCTGCTGCAGATCGGTGAGCTCATGGGGCTGGACCTCTACCACCAGGTCATTGGCCCGGCACACGTAGGCCAGGAACTGCTCCAGCTCCTGCTTGCGCTGATGCTCCCGCTGAGCGGTCCGGGTGCGGAGGATGGAAATCACCAGCAGAATGGCGGCCAGGGATAGGAAGGCAGTGATGGCAATGGCCGCCAGGGGATTCCCGTAGAGATAGTTCAGCAGGGTCAGCTGGCGGGGCGGCTGGGTAGTGTATTTCAGAATGATCTGCTGGGCATAGTTCCCCCGGACGCTTTGGGCGCTTTTGCTCAAAACGGACAGCAGCCGATAATCGTTGCGCTCGGCGGAGGCCACGGAAATATCGGCCTGCAGCCGGGGCAGAAGAGTCACCTGCCAGCGGTTCTGATAATCCTCATGGATGAGCTTCTGGGCCGCATACATATAGAGCAGAGCCGCATCGCGCTGTCCTGCTGCGACTTGCTGGATTGCATCCTGGGTGCATTTTGCCGGCTGCAGCTGGACATTTTGAAAAAGGGCGTCCTGGCGCAGCTGCCCCAGCTGGCTGCTGTAGGGAAGTGCGGCGCTGTGGACTTCGCCGGTGAAATCCCGCCGGGTCAGCTGGGCGATGGACAGCTTCAGAAAGGGGGTGGTGAGCTTGTAGCCCTGATTTTCAGCCTGGGAGTAGTTCAGGTCCGCATCCATGATGAGATCAATGGTGTTTCCGTGGATGAGGTCGTTGTATTCGGACCGGGTCTTTGTCTCGATCACCTGGTACTGGATGCCGGCCCGCCGGGCGATTTCCGCAAAGATCTCCGGCAGGATTCCCCGGGCGACGCCGTTTTCAAAATAGGAATAGGGGGGCATTGTCCGGGTTCATGGCAACCCGCAGGATCTGCTGGGAATCCTGCAGGGACTGTATGTAGGCCCGTTCCTCAGTGGAAAGCAGCAGGCTGGCACCGCTGTCCGGGGCGTAGTATTTGTTGAAAAGCTCGGTGCGCCAATTGGGGGAGTATATATCCATTTGATCCAGGGCCCGGTCCATCTCCTGCTGCAGCTCCCTGTCATCCGGACGGATCATGAGATAAAAGGGAGCCGGGGCGAACTGGTCCAGAATCCATTCATTGTGGATGGGGCGCAGGCTGGAGGTTACAGCCGCATCAATGGTGCGGCCCTCCTGCAGATCCGCCAGCAGTGAGGACAGGCTGTCAAAATAGACCGGCGTGTAGGAAAAGCCCTTTCGGGCTGCGTAGATGGCGAATTTCTGGCCGTGGGCGTTGCCACGCAGCATGCCTACCCGGACACCCTCATAGGTGCGGGCATCTCCGGCGATGAAGCGGCTGTTTCCGGACCAGGTGGTAAAAAGTGTGGAGCTGTGGCTGATGGGCAGGGTGGAAAAGCCGAAACGGCTGATATTGTCCGGTGTCTTCTGTACGCAGGTCAGCATATCCAGGCGTCCGTCGGCCAGCATTTCCTCCAGCTCATTCCAGGATTTTACATTGTCAATATAAGCATAGGACCAGTTGGTGTGCAGGGCCATAAGCTGCAGCAGTTCATAGCCATAGCCATGGCGTTCACCGCTGCCGTCCACGGAATAATAGCCCTCGAAAGGAAAAAAGCCTACCCGGACGACCCTGTGGGGAGCGGTGCTGTCCTCCGCTTCTGCTGAGGCGGAAGACAGCAGGCAGCTGAAACAGAAAAAGAGCAAGAGCAAGGAAAGAAACCCGACAGACGCCGCTTTTTTCATAGAGAGACCTCCGATATATGTAAAAAGTATATTGACAGATTTTTCCGATATCCATTTTTTTATTCTAGCAAATAGCGCCATATTATTCAATGAGAGAAAAAGAAAAAATGGTTTTTTCTTTGGGTGTATAGTGTCCAGGGAGAACTTATACACAGGATATGGCTTTTTGTGGATAAGTTTGTGGATAAGCTGTGGAATATGCTGCAGTTATGCACAAAGTGAAAGGTTGTGCATAAAAAATGTGGATAAACTAAGAAAATGACAATGCCCTCCTTGTATATGTAGTATATATAGTGGACATTGTTTAAAAAAGTACTTGAATGTATTTTGTATACATGATACAATATCCGTGAAAAGAGAGAAAAATGCTGCCGGAAAAGTGATCCGGAGGGAAGCCGGCGCTGGCATAGACAAAATTTTCGCTGCAATGCAGGAGAGGAACGTGAGCACTATGCGTAAAGAACATGATTTTTTAGGAGAAATGGAAATACCGGATGATGTATATTATGGGGTGCAGACCATGCGGGCCAAGGAGAATTTCCAGATTACCGGGCAGACCATCGACAAGGATTTCATCCAGTCCATGGCCAAGGTGAAGAAGGCGGCGGCCATGGCAAATATGTCCACCGGGCGGCTGGAAGAGAATATCGGCCAGGCGCTGGTACAGGCTGCGGATGAAATCATTGGCGGAATGCTGCTGGATCAGTTTCCGGTGGATCCCATCCAGGGCGGTGCCGGCACATCGGTGAATATGAATACCAACGAGGTCCTGGTGAATCGGGCCCTGGAGATCATGGGGCAGCCCAAGGGCCGCTACGATATCATTTCCCCCAACAATCACGCGAATATGGCCCAGTCCACGAATGATGCCTTTCCCACCGGAATCAAGGTCTGCGTGAGCACCAAGAGCAAAAAGCTGGTGCAGGCATTGAACCGACTGGCGGAGGAACTGGACAGAAAAGCGGTGGAATTCAAGGATATCCTGAAGATGGGGCGCACCCACCTGCAGGATGCGGTGCCGATTTCCCTGGGGCAGGAGATGGGCTCCTACGCTTCCTCGGTACGCCGGGGCATTCGCCGGATTGAAAAGGCGGTGGAGGGCCTCCATGTGATCAACATGGGTGCAACTGCGGTAGGAACCGGCCTCAACGCAGAGCCGGCCTACATTGTGGATGTAGCCAAAGAGCTGTCCGCCGTGACGGGAGAAACCTATCGCACCGCTGATAATCTCATTGATGCCACCAATAATACGGATGGCTTTGCTGATGTATCATCGGCGCTGAAGGTGACAGCCCTGGTGCTCATCAAGATGGCCAACGATTTCCGCCTCATGGCCTCGGGACCGCGCTGCGGCCTCAATGAGCTGAAGCTGCCGGCCCGCCAGCCGGGGTCCTCCATCATGCCGGGCAAGGTGAACCCGGTGATTGCCGAGGTGCTGGACCAGTCCTGCTATCAGGTCATTGCCAATGATATGGCCATCAGCCTGGGGGTGGAAAACGGCCAGTTCGAGCTCAACGTGATGGAGCCGGTCATTTCCTTCAACCTCTTTAATTCCATGAACTATATGACCCAGGCAGTCAACACCTTCGTGGACAAGCTGCTCATCGACCTGCAGGCCAATGAGGGCCAGTGCGCTGACTGGCTGGACCACAGCGTAGGCATCGTGACCGCGCTGCTGCCTCATATCGGCTATGAAAACTCCGCCATGCTGGCTAAGGAAGCCTACAGCACCGGCCGTCCCATCCGGGAGATCATCCTGGAAAAGGGCCTGCTGACCAAGGAAAAGATGGAGCATATCCTTTCCCCGGAGCAGATGACCCATCCGGGCATTGCCGGCTGAGCTGTCTCAATTGAATAGATGCTGTTTCCAGGGTGCGGCAGCTATTGCCGCCCCCTTTTTTTCTGCAATGGATTGGCCGGGAAATTAGGGGGGGAAGCCGCGGATCCCAACGGCTCCCCTGCTAGCTGCGCAGCGAACCGAAGCTTTAGCTGCGTGTGAGTCACCATCCCCTTGTGGGTGGAGCAATTCTTTTGGCTCCACTGCTAGGGGAGCTGGGCGCAGCGCCTGAGGGGTTACTGCCTTTGGCTGTGCTTCGAGCCTTAGAAAAAAACATAGAATCACGACATGTCAAAGGCCGCTAACCCCTCCGTCACGGCTTCGCCGTGCCACCTCCCCTAGCAGTGGAGGCTTTGGACTACCTTCCCTGAGGGTTTTAGGCCACAGCAATTTTTTGGCTCCACTGCTAGGGGAGCTGGCGCGCAGTGCCTGAGGGGTTGCTGCTTTTAGCTGTGCTTCGAGCCTTAGAAAAAAACATAGAATCACGACATGTCAAAGGCCGCTAACCCCTCCGTCACGGCTTCGCCGTGCCACCTCCCCTAGCAGTGGAGGCTTTGGAGCTGCAGCTTTAGCTGCGTGTGAGTCGCCATCCCCTTGTGGGTGGAGCAATTCTTTTGGCTCCACTGCTAGGGGAGCTGGCGCGCAGCGCCTGAGGGGTTACTGCCTTTGGCTGTGCTTCGAGCCTTAGAAAAAAACATAGAATCACGACATAACAGAGGCCGCTAACCCCTCCGTCACGGCTCCGCCGTGCCACCTCCCCTAGCAGTGGAGGCTTTGGACTACCTTCCCTGAGGGTTTTAGGCCACAGCAATTTTTTGGCTCCACTGCTAGGGGAGCTGGGCGCAGCGCCTGAGGGGTTACTGCCTTTGGCTGTGCTTCGAGCCTTAGAAAAAAACATAGAATCACGACATAACAGAGGCCGCTAACCCCTCCGTCACGGCTTCGCCGTGCCACCTCCCCTAGCAGTGGAGGCTTTGGAGCTGCAGCTTTAGCTGCGTGTGAGTCGCCATCCCCTTGTGGGTGGAGCAATTCTTTTGGCTCCCCTGCTAGGGGAGCTGGCGCGCAGCGCCTGAGGGGTTGCTGCACTTGGCGGAGCTTCTAGCCCTGGAAAGAAAGCCAGGAATCGCAGCCAGGCCTAGGCCGCTAACCCCTCCGTCACGGCTTCGCCGTGACGCCTCCCCTGGCAGTGGAGGCTTTGGAGCCGCAGCCTTATAAGTAAGTGCCGCCGGAGAGTGAGGAGGGCCCTCTTCGCTCTCCGGCCCCCATAATCATCTCGCCAAATTCCCATTTACATAATTTTAACGTTTCCGTTAGAGCTGGATACGGTTTACAGGCGGCAAATGCGCAGTCTGACGAAACGAAGCATGATGAGATGGCAGATTCCACAGATAATGAGAATAGAGACCGGTAAATAAAAAGGAGGACAGCTGTCAGTGAAGGATTTCGCTGACAACTGCCCTCCTTTTGGGGAATATCCCCAGGAAAAAGCATTGCTCATATATTTCTTGTTTTTACAATCGATACCTATCAGCCGCCGAGGAGTGCGAGCATGATACCGCCGGAGATGGCGGTGCCGAATACGCCGGCGAGGTTTGGTCCCATGGCGTGCATGATCAGGAAGTTGTTCTTGTTTTCCTGCTGGCCTACCAGATGGGATACACGGGCTGCAATCGGAACGGAGGCGATACCGGCGGAGCCGATGAGCGGGTTGATCTTGCCGCCGGTGATCTTGTTCATGAGCTTGGCGCAGAGAACGCCGGAGCCGGTGCCGAATACGAAGGCCACAAGACCAAGGGCAATGATGATGAGGGTATCTGCCGTCAGGAAGGTATCCGCAGCCATGGTGGAGCCGATTGCCACGGTGAGTACCATGGTGACCACGTTCAGCAGTGCGTTGGAGGCTGTTTCTGCCAGCCGGTCTACGCAGAGGCATTCACGCATGAGGTTGCCCAGCATGAGCATGGTGATCAGCGGTGCTACCGGAGGAAGGAAAAGATTTACAATGATTGCAATAACCACTGGGAAAACGATTTTCTCCAGACGGGATACGTAGCGCGGCTGCTTCATCATGATCTGGCGCTCCTTCTTATTGGTCAGGAGTTTCATGACAGGCGGCTGGATCAGCGGCATCAGAGCCATGTAGGAATAGGCGGCCACGGATATCTGCGGCAGCAGATGGGGGGCGAGCTTCATAGTGGTGTAGATGGCCATTGGGCCGTCAGCGCCGCCGATGATGCCGATAGAGCAGGCCTCAGCCAAAGTGAAGCCGAATACCTTGGCTCCGATGAGGGCAACGAAGATGCCCAGATGGGCAGCGGCTCCCAGGATGACCAGGCTTGGGTTCGCGATCATCGGTCCGAAGTCGGTCATGGCGCCTACGCCCAGGAAGATGAGCGGCGGCAGGATGAGCTTTTCCACGCCCTGATAGGCGATGTAGAAAAGACCGCCCTCTTTGGTGAGCTCAGAACCCGGTACGTTGGCAACGATACAGGAAAGGCCGATGCCCACCAGCAGGAAAGGCTCGTATTTCTTTACGATGCCCAGATAGAGCAGGATGGCGCCGACGATGATCATAATGATATTGCCGAGAGAGATAGACATCAGCCCTGTCTGGTTCAGCAATTGGCCCAGCAGGGTGACAAATAAATTATCCATTCAGATTCCTCCATAAAATTTTCAAGGATTACCTTTTTTTCTCTTTGATTTCACCCAGACTGTTCAAGTGGGGGAAGAAGTACAGGATTACGCCGATGAAGGAAATGAATACAAAGCTCAGCAGGAAATCAATGCCGCTGAGAATCCAGGCACCGGACATGGTATCGGGTAAAACACCCATTCTATATCACCTCTAATTTTTTATCAGGACTTGCGATTGGTCAAAAAGTGCGTGCGCTCCTCGGCCTTCTGGATCAGCTGTTCCTTGTTCACGATTGCGCGGCGGTGCTGGCCATGGCCGATTTCGCCCTGCTCATCCCAGGCTTTGATGTCCAGCAGCACATCATGGTCGCCGATGGCGATGATCGAGGTGCGGATGGTGACTGTCATGCCCAGGGAAGTGGGGGCGGTGTGCACGAAGCGGATGGAAGAGCCGACGCTGATGAAGCCGTCCGGCAGGTATTTGTCAACAGTCTCGATGGCTGCCTCGATGGCCATGTGGATGCAGGCCGGTGTAGCCAGCAGGTCATTGAGCTCATTGGAATATTCAACGGCCGTATCCGAGCGCTGTACTACCTTGCTAAGCATGGAATTCTGGCCCTCAGCTAAGAATTTGCGTAAATCGAACATAAACATACCTCCAATTTTTTTTTAACTATCTGTGTATCGTTTTTCGACGATTCCTATGAGTTGTCCTGCGAACGGACTACTAATACCAATAGTCATAGCTATATTCTAATTTTTTGTTTCAGAAAAGTAAAATAATTATATTATATTCATGCGATAACCCAAGGGTATGGTTCTGCAGAGAATGCCAAATTTTTATTGAAAAAATTGCGGTTTTGAGCTATAATACAAACAAAATAGAAAAGCAATGAAAGGCACAGCTGCCTGGACTTTATGTCCGGGTCAGCTGTGCCTTTTTTATTTGGGGGAAGAGCTATGTACAGGGTAATGGTTTTAGATGAAGATCGCTCCGCACGCTATATCTTTGCGCGGTTCCCTTGGGAGCGCTACGGCTTTGAGGCCCCGGCGGCCGCTGCCAGCGGCCGGCAGGCATTGGAAAGGCTGGCGGAGGAGCCGGTGGATCTGCTGGTGGCTGATATCCGGCTGCCGGATATGGATGGGCTGGATTTCCTTACCGCGGTCCGGCAGCGGCAGGATGGGCTGTGTACCGTCCTGCTGAGTACCTATCGGGATTTTTCCTATGTGCAGCAGGGGATTCCCCTGGGGGTCTTTGACTATCTCACGAAGCCTTTTACTATGGAGGCTTTCAGCGGCCTGCTGCAGCTGGTGGAGATCTATCTGCGCCGGCAGCGGGGCGTGCCGGAAAAGCTGGTGGGCAATGGAGCAGGCCATTATCCTCAGCTGGCGGAACAGGAAAAGAGTCTGGAGGCACTGCTCTTTGCGGGCAGTCCGGATTTCCTGCCCGCCTGCCGGCAGTTCCAGGCCGATATCAGCCTTCCTGCGGAGCAGCGCCGTCTGCTGCTGGCCAGTCTTATGGATAAGCTGACCCGGGCCTTTGATTTCCGTTTCCCCTGGGTAAAGAATCTGGCGGATCCAGCGAATAATGAAATGCTGCGGCGTCAGGGCTTCATCGAGCAGGCGGCTTCCCTGGCCTCCCGGATGGAGCGCTATGAGCTGGACCAGGAGCACAGCCTGCTGCGCCGCATCTGTCAGCAGGTGCAGCAGACCCTGGAGCAGGATGTCTCCCTGCACGGGGTGGCAGCTGCCCTGGGCATCAGTGCGGACTATGCGGGGCGGCTGTTCAAGCGGCGCACCGGGGTGAATTTCGCCACCTTCGTGATGCGCATGAAGATGGAACGGGGCAAGGCGCTGCTGGCTCAGCGCCGGGAGCACAATTATGAGATCAGCGCCCGGCTGGGCTACAGCAACCCGGATTATTTCCGCCAGCTGTTCAAGAACTATACGGGCATGACTCCCACGGAATACCGCAATCTGCATCGGCCGACGACTTTTCACTGTTGATGCAATACAATGAAAAAATTCATCCCCCCCACGGGCTTCCGATGGGACGGGCAGAGGAGTACAATTACAGCATAGCTATTATGTGGTGATTGTACTCTTTTTATTGTAAGGATGTGATGGGAAATGCATATTCCCGAAAATTATCTGAGCCCCTCCACCTGCGCGGTGATGGGCCTGGTGATGCTGCCGGTATGGACCGCAGCGATACAGAAGGTGAAGCGGGAGATCCCCCGGGAGCAGCTGCCTCTTTTAGGCATCGGCGCGGCTTTTTCCTTTTTGAGCATGATGTTCAATATCCCGCTGCCGGGCGGGACCACGGGCCATGCGGTGGGGGGCACGCTGCTGGCGGTGCTTTTCGGCCCCTGGGCGGCCTGTCTCACGGTGACGGTGGCGCTGCTGATCCAGGCGGTGTTCTTCGGCGACGGAGGCATCCTGGCCTTTGGGGCCAACTGCTTCAATATGGCTTTTGTGCTGCCTTTTGCGGGCTGGTTTGTTTATCATCAGCTGGAAAAGCGGCTGGGCAGCGGCTGGGCCGCAGGGCTTGGCGCCTATATCGGCATCAATGGCGCGGCCTTCTGCGCGGCGGTGGAATTCGGCATCCAGCCGCTGCTGTTCACCGATGGGGCCGGACAGGCGCTTTACTGTCCCTATCCGCTGGCACTGTCTTTGCCGGCTATGATGGGCGGTCATCTCACCCTGTTCGGGCTGGCGGAGGTGATCTTCACCACGGCTGTGCTGGCCTATCTGCGGCGCACGGCACCCTGGCTGCTGGAGCATCAGGCGGCAGCGGGCAGCCGGTCCCTCTATGGACTGCTGGGCGCGCTGATCCTCTGCACGCCGCTGGGATTGCTGGCGGCGGGGACGGCCTGGGGAGAATGGGACCCGGCAGAACTGGCGGCACTGTCCTTCGGCGGCAGTGCACTGGGCTATACACCTGTCGGCATGCTGGGGGGCTTTTCCTTTGGGGCGGTTTTCCCGGATTATTCGGTGGCGGGACTGCCGGAGGCCTTTGGCTATATTCTGTCCGCTGTCATCGGCACGGCGCTGCTCATTTTGGTTTTCCGTATTGCAGCGGCGCTGCTGTCTGATAAAATAGACTACAGGACCACGGAATGAACTGGATCCTATGGAGCATGATAAATGTCTGAGCTGAAGCTGCCCGACTGGGTATATGAAAAAGAAGAATATCAGCCCACTGGCGGCCGGGATTATTTTATTTCCCGGTCGCTTTTGCGCGTGCTTTCGGTGCTGCTGCGGCTGAGGGCCCAGTCCCGGCGGAGGGCCGGACTGCAGCCGGGAGCTCTGCTCCTGACACTGACGGTGATTGGGCTGGTGGTGGGCTCCCAAACCCAGGCTTTTCTGCTGACGGTGCTGGCGGGGGTGCTGGTGCTGCTGTGCCTGCGGCCGGGGGACGAAATCCTGCGCATTCTGCGGCAGGCCCTGGCGGCGGCTCTTTTTGCGGCGCTGCTGCTGCTGCCCTCCCTGTGGCTGGGGGGTGGCCGGGCGGTGCTGCTGCTGCCGGCCAAGACCTTTTTGACTGTAGCGGTGCTGGGGCTGCTGGTGGAGGGAATTTCCTGGCATGCCCTCACCGGCAGCCTGCGGCTTTTCCATGTGCCGGCGCTGTTCATTCAGCTGCTGGACCTTACGCTGAAATACATTCTGCTGCTGGGGGAGATCGCGGGGCAGATGCTCTGGGCCCTGAAGCTGCGGGCAGTAGGGGAGCTGCGGCAGAAGGAACGGGCCCTCTCCGGGGTGCTGGGAGCCACCTTTTTGAAATCCCAGGAACTTTCCCAGGATATGTATGAGGCCATGCTCTGCCGGGGGTTCACCGGGGACTATCCGCCGGGAGCCGGGGGCCGCTGGCAGGGACGGGATTTTCTGCTGGGGCTGGCGGCGCTGGCCTGGATGTGTTTTTTCTGCTATGTAGAAGGAGTATTTTTATGATAGAATGCAGGGATGTCTGGTACGGCTATGGGGCGGAGCCGGTGCTGCGGGGCGTGGATTTCACCATTCCGGCGGGGGCGGCGGTGCTGCTGGAGGGGCCCAATGGCGCGGGAAAGTCCACGCTGCTGAAGATCCTCAACGGGCTGGTATTTCCCCAGCGGGGGGAGTATTTTTTCGACGGACAGGCCATCACGGAGTCCCGGATGAGGGATCACCGGTTTTCCAAAGCCTATCACCGGCGGGTGGGTTTTGTCTGGCAGAATCCGGATGTACAGCTCTTCTGTGCCAGTGTGACGGAGGAACTGGCCTTCGGTCCTCAGCAGCTGGGGCTGGCCGCGGCGGAGGTGGACCGGCGGGTAGCGGATGCGCTGGCGCTGCTGGGGCTGGAAAAGCTGCGGGACCGGGCCCCCTATTATCTGTCCGGCGGCGAGAAGAAAAAGACGGCCATCGCGTCGGTGCTCACCATGAATCCGGAGGTCTGGACCATGGATGAGCCGCTGAGCGCCCTGGATCAGAAAACCCAGGAATGGCTGGTGGACTTTCTGCGGGGGCTGAAGGCGGCGGGCAAGACGCTGCTGCTTTCCACCCACGACGACAGCCGGCTGCAGGCGCTGGCGGATTTCCGGCTGGTGCTTACGGAGGAGCATACCCTGCAGCGGCGATAGGAGATTGATATGGAAAATAATTGGCGCTTTTATGTATATCTGGCTTTTTTCCTGGCACTGGGACTCCTCTGTCAGGGATTGCGGTTCCTGTTGCCTATGCTGCCACCGCCGGTGGAGCTGTTTTTGGTGGGGACACTGGTGAATACCGTGTTGGTGATGGCTGTAGCGGTGACGCACCGGCCGGCGGCATCGGTCATCGGGCTGGTGCTGCCTATCACGGCCTTTTTTCAGGGGCATCTGGCGATTCTGCCCATGGTTCCGGTGGTGGGACTGGGCAACATGGTGTTTGCCTGGCTGGCCGGAAGATTCCTGGAGCGGCGCCGGGTCTGGGCAGTGCCCTTTTTAAAGGGGGCGCTGCTCTATGGCGGGGCGCTGCTGGTGATCCGGCTGCTGGCTTTGCCGGATCGGGCCGCCGGCCTGCTGGCCTTCATGATGGGCTGGCCCCAGCTCGTGACGGGGGCCCTGGGAATTCTGCTGGCCCGGGTTTTGCTGCGGCGGTTGGCCTTTTTTCAAAAAAATTCTTTTTAGGCGTGATTTTTCCTTAATCTTTTGGCAAAATATTCGATATAAAGGTTAGGCAGGGATTTCCTGTCAATTTTGCGGAGAGGAGGAACAGGTATGAGTGGAGTCAGTGCAATCAGCGGTACGCAGTCTCTGTGGAGCACAACGGGTACGACCACTTCCACGTCCAGTGTGACGGATGTGTTCTCCCAGATGGTGTCCAATCTGCAGTCGGGGGCTCCGGCCACCGGCTATGGCGAAAATGGCAGCAGCAGTGATGAGGATACCGTTACGATGACCAAGGTGTTATCCGATGGCTCGGTGCTGATTACGGTGCTGCAGGATGGCAAGGTCATTTCAGAGACTAAGACCCATGCGGCGAAGCCAGAGGCGGATCCGTCGGTGATGGGGACGACCACGGTGGATATGGGCAAGGCAGCTCATGCCGCTGGAGCGAATACGGTAGATCTGGCCAGCAGCCTGCAGAGCAGTTTGCAGCAGACAGTGGACAAGTTCAACGACACTTCAACGAGCATCCTGGCGGGATCATTGTTTACCAGTGAGGTATGATGGGAATGAGTAAGGATGCTGTGTGATAAAGGGATTTATGAAAAATAACCGTCGGCGCTATATACGCTGGCGGTTATTTTTATGGGTATGGTTTTAGGATGGCCGCTGGCATTTTAAAGCTTCCCGGGCTTTCGGCCCGCCAGGCAGAAGGAGCTGCGGCCATTTTCCTTGACGGTGTAAAGGGCCTGGTCCGCGGCCTGGAAAAGCTCTTCGTAGGTGCTGCCATGCTCCGGAGCCAGCGCGATGCCGATGCTGGCGGACAGTATCGGTTTTCCGTTCCGGGTGTCCAGTTCCCGGGCCAGGGACCCGATTTTTTCGGCAATGGCGAGCAGGCTGTCCGCGGTATTCATGCCAGTCAGGAACAGGAGGAATTCATCGCCGCCGAAGCGGCCGATAAGATCCTCCTGTCGGAAGGCATCTGCCAGGCGGGCCGCGAAGCGCTGCAGCAGCTCGTCTCCGTACTGATGGCCGTAGGTGTCATTGGCGGCCTTGAAATGGTCCAGATCGATGATGATGAGGGCATGGGGAAGCTCGGTCTCAGCCAGTATCCCCTTGATGGCCGTTTCCATGGTAAGCTTGTTGTAGAGGCCGGTGAGCAGGTCTTTTTCCGCGAAGAACTTGTAATTGTCCCGGTCGATGATGGTGGATTCCAGATGGTGCAGCGCGGTTTCCAGTTCCTGATTCTTTTTGTGCAGCAGGATATTCTTTTTCCGGGTGCTCCGGCTGTGATAGGTGAGAAAGCCGCCGGAAAGCAGCAGCAGCAAGAGCAGGGCGATGAAGCCGCCGGTCTGCAGCGGATAGTGGAGCAGCAGATAGGATGGGGTGAATTCCCGGCTGGTAACGATGGTGTAATTCAGTACGATGTGCTCGATTTCCTTGGGCTCCAGACGGGTGATGGTCTTGTCGAAAATGGAGCGCAGGAGCTTGGGCTGCCGACTGGAAAAGGCGATATTCATGGGAATGTCCATGGACAGCGTAGGCAGTGTGGTCAGGGAGGGATACAGGGTGAGCGGGTCATCGCTCTGCAGGCGGATGGTATTCATGGCCAAAACATCCGCCTGGCCCTTATCCACCAGTTGCAGCGCTTCCGTCGGCGAGTCGCAGGTGCGTATGGTCCAGTTGGGATGATGGTCGCGGATGTAGTCCTGGATGCCGCGGAATATCCGCGGCACCGCAATGGTGAGAGCATCATCCGCTGTCTGGGAAAAATCCCGGCGCCCGATGACGGTGTATTTCTCCGTCAGCAGCGGCTGGCTGAAAATCATTTCATCGGAGGTCTGCAGGGTGCGGTAGGTGGAGAGCACCGCATCGGCCTGATCCTGCTGGATCATCAGCAGGGCCTCTTCCATGGTGTCGGCCGGCAGGAATTCTATGGGCAGGCCGCTTTCCTCGGAGAGCAGCCGCAGCAGATCCGGATAGATGCCGACGGCAGTATCGCCCTTGTAGTATTCAAAGGGCGACTGGTTTTTCAGGCAGACTACCCGGATGGGGGCCGTGCTGCAGATGAGATCCATTTCCTGCCGGGTGTAACTGAAGATGCGATGAGCAGGCTGGCTGTAGAACTCATCGATGAGCTCGTTTTCCAGGGAAGGGTCAGCGGCATGGAGCTCATCCATAGCCGCGTTGAGTTCACCGAGCAATGCATCGTTCTGTCTGGTGGTGAGAAAATAAAAGGGCAGCAGGGATAAGGGCTCAATGATCTTTACGTCTTTAGGGGCCACCGTTCCGCGGAGCAGTGCCATGTCGATGGTTCCCTCGCGGAGGGCGGCGATGACCTCATCCTCGCTGCTGAAATACTGGAGGTCAGGCGAAAGCTGGTTCTTTTGCAGAAAATGGAAAAATTCATAGCGATGGGGCATGTCCGTGGCAACCCCGATAGCTGTGTGCTGGAAGGCCTCCCGATCATGGTAAAAAAAGCGCCCGTCATCCCGGCGGGAATAAACAGCCAGAGTATCGTGCACATAGGGCTGGCTGAAGGAAAAGCGGTCTGTCAGGCGGGGGGAGTATTCCACGGAGCTCAGCAGATCCAGCTGGCCGTTTTCCAGCATGGCATAGCAGTTTTCCCAGCTGTCTATAACATATTCGTACTGCCAGTCCGTGGTGTCGCTGATGCGGCTCAGATAGGCTACCAGATAGCCCCGCATCTGTCCGCCGGGCGTATATTCCATGAACACATGCTCATTGGGACAGCCAACGCGGATAGTGCGGGGGGCAGCGCTGGCTGCAGTCAGGTACAGGACCAGCAGAAAGGGCAGAACCAACAGCACAGTCATAGCTCGCCGCATGAAAAGACCTCCTTTATAAAAAATGATTTTCGTTTCGTGTTTTCTTTGATTATACCACGTAAAGACCTCATGTTGAAACGTTGAGAAGAGGGTTTTCCTATGGAAAACCCTGAACAATGACGTTATAATAAAACCATAAGGAATCGGGAGGCGGAAGGATGGATATTTTTAAGAACGACTGGCAGGGGTACCTGGCGGAGGAGATGCAGCGGCCTTATTATCGGGAACTGCGCCAGTTTCTGATCCAGGAATATCGGACGCAGCGGATTTACCCGGATATGTACGCGATTTTCAACGCGCTTCATTATACCAGCCTGGCGGATACCAAGGTGGTGATCCTGGGGCAGGACCCCTATCATGGACCGGGGCAGGCCCACGGGCTGAGCTTTTCCGTGCAGCCGGGCATCGAGCCGCCGCCATCCCTCATCAATATCTTCAAGGAGCTGCAGACGGATCTGGGGTGCACCGTGCCCAATAATGGCTGCCTGAAGCCCTGGGCTGAGCAGGGCGTGCTGCTGCTGAACACGGTGCTGACCGTGCGGGAGCATGCGGCCAATTCCCATCACGGCCGTGGCTGGGAGATTTTCACGGACAAGATCATCTCCCTGCTCAATGAGCGGGAGAAGCCCATGGCCTTTATTCTCTGGGGCTCACCGGCCCGCAGCAAGAAAAAGATGATTATGAATCCTCATCATTTCATTGTGGAATCCCCTCATCCCAGCCCCTTGTCGGCATTCCGGGGATTCTTCGGCAGCCGGCCCTTTTCCCGGGTCAATGCCTTTTTGGAAAAGAACGGCCAGACTCCAATCAACTGGCAGCTGCCCAATATTTGAGGCTGGGCGGTAATTTTAGCAGGGAGAGGAATATGCGCGCAGCGCAGCGGTGAATACTATGGATACAAAGCTGACCATCCAGAATATCGCAGATATGGCCGGAGTTTCCAAGAGCACGGTATCGCGGTATCTGAATGAAGGGTATATCAGTGAAGAGAAAGCGGAAAAGGTAAAAAAGGCTATTGCGGCCACCGGATTTAAATCCAATTTCTTTGCCAAGCGGCTGAAGATGCGCCAGAGCAAGCTTATCGGCATCGTCCTGCCCCGGATGGATTCCGTGACGGTGGGCAGGCTGTTCATGGGAATCAACCGGGTGCTGGAGCCGGCGGGATACCAGGGCCTGCTGCTGGTAAGCCAGCTGCAGAAGAAAAGAGAACTGGCAAATATCATCAGCCTGCAGCGCCAGGGCGTGGACGGTATCCTGGTGGATTCCGTGGGTATCACGCCGGAGCATTTACAACTGGTGAAGAGCATGACGCTGCCGATGGTGTTCACCGGACAGCAGCATGAAGCCGTCCATTACGTGAAGCTCAATGATATCGGTGCTGGTCGGATGATGGGGGCGTACATCAAGCAGAAAGGCCATCAGCGGGTGGTCTTTGCGGGGGTGACGCCCACCGATCAGGCCGTAGGCCAGGAACGGCGTCAGGGCTTTGAGGAGGCCTTCAGGGAAAATAATCCGGCGGCCCGGGTGATCTTTGTGGAGACAGGATTCGACTTCCGGGCGGCCTATTCCAAGGGAGATCAGATTCTGGCAGCCCGGCCCACGGCAGTGGTCTGCGCGACGGACAATATCGGCCTGGGCCTGCTGCGGTATTTCCATGAGCAGGGCATCGATGTACCAGGAGAGATTTCGGTCGCTGGTTTTGGCGGCTACGATATCGGGGCGGTCACTTATCCGGCGCTGACCACCATTGCCTTTGATTACGAGCAGGCAGGTATGCGTGCCGCCCAGGGACTGCTGGAACTGCTGGAGGGTCAGGAAATGGTTTCCGACAGTAATCTGCCGCTGTTTTTCGTGGAGCGGGAAAGTGTGCGGAAAATAGATAAAAAACAGACCTGTTCCTGATTCACCATTTAACGGCAGAAAATAAAATCCTTTGCTTGCATATAAAAAATAAAGGTGATATAATTATTTAGTCACAGGACAGTTAGGTTTGAATTTATTTTTGAACCTTCCCTGCTCCCATGAAAAGGGGAGCCAAAGACCAAAGAGGGAGGTGATTTCGTGAGAAAGTACGAAGTCATATTCATTGTTAAACCGTTAGAGGAAGAAGCTACGAATGCTGTCATCGAGAAGTTCTCGAAGCTCATTACGGACAACGGCGGTACAATTGATAAGGAAGATCGTTGGGGCAAAAAGCGTCTGGCCTATGAAATCAAAGATTGCACAGACGGCTACTACTGCTTGCTCTACGTTACGTGCGAACCGGCTTGTGTAGCTGAGGTTGACCGCGTAATGAAGATTAACGATGATCTTCTCAAGCACATGATCGTAAAATCAGAAGAAGAATAATACAAGGGTCAGGGAGGAATTGCCATGAATAAGGTAATTTTAGCAGGACGGCTCGCACGGGACCCAGAGGTACGGTATACCCAGTCTGGAAAGGCTGTGGCAACCCTTACACTGGCAGTCAGCCGCCGCTTCAGCCGGAATTCCGGCGACCAGCAGCCGACAGCGGATTTCATTCCGATTGTTGCCTGGGAAAAGCTGGCCGAGATTTGTGGGAATAACTTGATTAAAGGAAACCAGATCTTAGTTGAAGGACGTATGCAGGTCCGCAGCTATGATGCGCAGGATGGTTCCAAACGCTATGTGACTGAGGTTGTAGCCAGTGATATCGAATTCATGGGCTCCAAGCCGCAGCATGAGGGCGGATACCAGCCGGCCGCTGCTCCCCAGCAGTCTGCACCGGCCGCACCGGTTTCCGGTGGTGCCAACTCCTTTGGTTCTTCCATCCCGGACGAGGAAATCCCATTTTAAGAGGAGGGAATAGACTTGATCAAACGTGATAGAGGCAGAAGACCAAGAAAGAAAGTTTGCAGCTTCTGTGTTGATAAGGTAGAAACGATTGATTACAAGGACGTTGCAAAGCTTCGCCGCTTCGTTACCGAGCGCGGCAAGATTTTACCGCGTCGTATCTCTGGTAACTGTGCAAAGCATCAGCGCCAGGTGACCGTTGCTATCAAACGCGCACGCAATATCGCATTGCTGCCGTTCACTGCAGAGTAATAAGGAGAGAGCCGCGAGGCTCTCTTTTTTTGTCCCGAAGAAAGGGTGGAGATATATATGCGCAGCCGCATTTTGCAGGCTATGGACATATTTGCCGATGAGCGTCATTTCCGTTTGCGGCTGTTTTTTGAGGGCATTATCATCGGCTGTTTTACCGGAGGTGTCATAGCGGCTTTCCGTTATCTGCTGGAGGGTTCGGAGGATCTGCGGCGGCTGGTGTATGCCTGGCTGCGGCAGGCCGCACCGGGCTGGCTGCTTCTTTACGGGGCCGCCTTTGTGCTGGCGGCCTGGATCCTGGCCTGGATTCTGCGCCGGGAGCCGCTGGCCTCGGGCAGCGGCATTCCTCAGATCAAGGGAATCCTGCTGGGGAAGATGCACATGCACTGGGCCAGCGTGCTGCTCTACAAGTTCCTGGGGGGAGTGCTGGCCATCGGCATGGGGATGTCCCTGGGCCGGGAGGGCCCCAGCGTACAGCTGGGGGCCAGCATTGGCCAGGGCGTGAGCCGGGGCCGCAAGCGTTCCCGGGCTGAGGAACGGTTCCTGCTGACAGCCGGCTCCGGGGCCGGTTTGGCGGCAGCCTTCAATGCGCCGCTGGCCGGTGTGATGTTCTGTCTGGAGGAGCTGCAAAAGAATTTTTCACCGCTGGTGCTCATGGCTACCATTGCGGCTGCGGTGACGGCTACAGCGGTGACACAGCTGGTCTTTGGGGCACAGCCGGTGTTCCATATGGGAGAGCTGGCGGTGATGCCCATGGGCATGTACGGTCTGCTGCTTTTGTTGGGGGCCTTCGTGGGGCTGCTGGGAATGGGCTTCAACCGCATGCTGCTCTTTTCATTGGACAGCTATGATGCTTCACCGCTGCGGAGCTGGCAGCGGCCGCTGGTGCCGCTGGCGATAACCGCGGTTCTGGGCTTCGTGCTGCCGGAGATCCTGGGAGGCGGCAACTGCCTGGTGGATTCCCTGGTGACGGAGCACTATGGTGTGCTGTTTCTGCTGCTGCTGCTGGCGGGGAAGTTTCTGTTCACTATGGTCTGCTTCGGTTCCGGGGTGCCCGGGGGGATTTTCCTGCCCATGCTGGTGCTGGGCGCGCTGGGTGGGGCTTTGTTCAGCCAGCTGGCCCTGGCGCTGCAGCTTATGGATCCGGCTTATGGGGTGAATCTCATCGTGTTTGGCATGGCTGCCTATTTTGCGGCGGTGGTGAAGTCACCGGTCACGGGCAGCGTACTCATCATGGAGATGACCGGGTCCTTCCAGCATATGCTGGCGCTGATCTGCGTTTCCATGGCGGCCTATCTGGTCACGGATATGGCGGGGGGGCGGCCGGTCTACGATGAGCTGCTGGACCGGTCCCTGCGGCTGAGGGAGCGGATCCAGCGGGTGGTGCGCCGGCGGCGGGTGGTGGCTGAGTTCCTGGTGGGCGAGGCCAGTCAGCTGGCGGGGGTGCGGGTGCAGGATGCAGTTTGGCCTTCCGGGTGTCTGCTGGTGAATCTGCGCCGGGGGGAGCAGGAATTCACTCCTAAGGGCGGCTTCCGCCTGGCAGCCGGAGATTATCTCTATGTATTTACAGATGATACGGATATCGGTAGGCTGCAGGCGTTGGTTGCGGAGCAGCTGCCGGCAGCCGGAAAATGATTGGCGGGTATTTTCTTACCAGGGACAATGGCAGGATTTTTCTTTTATGAGGGAGAATAATATATGCTATGGAAGCTGTCAATGATAGATTAGCGTTGACGAATAGCCGGAATAGGTATAAAATAAGAGTAATTATTAATTAGGACTATAGGTTCATTGAATATCCCATAAACTCGGTGCACTGCCTGTAAGGCGCAAATATCGGCAAGGATGAGGGGGGCTTGGAATGATTGGCTGGAAGGAACGGTTGCAGCGGCTGTCGCTGCTGGCACGCTGGCTGATTGTTTTGGGCCTTTTTTTGCTGTGTTATATATGGCTTTTTTTTGGCTATACGATCCATCGGGAGCGGCAGGAGGCCAGGGAGAATGCCTATAATGAGGTGGAGAACTATGTGCAGCTGTTCCAGGAGCATACGGAGCGCATGACGGAATATGCGGATCAGTTCACCACCTTCGTGAAGCGCTCCTGTGAGGGGGGGAATCCGGCGGCACTGGATGCTCTGCAGTATTTTCACCGGCAGGATGCTTTTTTTTCCATCTGTGTCATCGATGAGTTTGGGAAGATCCGGGCAGGCAGCTGGCATGGGGATGGGGCAGAGCTCCATCAGCTGATGCTGTCCAGGATGGAGATCGAGCGGCGCATCAATGATGATTCGCTGGCCATCGGGCAGGCGATATGGGATACAGAACATCAGCGCTATCTGGTGCCCATGTATCGTGGACTGCATCATCCGGACGGCAGCTTTGCCGGGATGGTGGTGACCTTTGCGGATCCCCATTATTTCGATACCTTTTACAATCAGATGAATCTGTTCCCGGAGACGGAGCTGATTTTCTTTGGCCGGGATGGGCAGGTGCGGGCGGCCCGGGCCGATGGCAGCTGGAAGATCGGCGAATATATGCCCACGGAGCATCCGGTTCTGGAATATCTGCGGGATCCGGCCGGGAAGGAGACCTATATTGCCCAGGTACCGGACACGGGTAAACGGTATATCTATGCCTGCCGCAGCCTCAGCCGCTATCCGCTGGCAGTGGCGGCCGCAGTTCCTGAGAGCGTGGTGCTGGCGAAGCTGCAGGATAATTTCCGCTATTATTTCCTTATTGCGGTGGCGCTGTCCTCCCTGGTGCTCTTTTTCATGCTGGTCATTCTGCGCCAGGTACAGCGCCGCCAGCAGGCGGAAAGCGATCTGCAGGCAGCCAACAGCACGCTGCAGCAGAAGGTGGAGGAGCGTACCCTGCGGCTGGTGGAGGCTAATGCCCAGCTGCGGAATATGAACACCTCTCTGGAGAATGCCAATGCCCAGCTGGAGGAGGAAATCACAGAGCGGACCAGTGCTGAGGCCAGGCTCAAAAAGGCGGACGCGGAGCTTCGGCAGATCGCGTATTTCGATCCCATTACCCAGCTGCCGAACCGGCTGTCTCTGGTGCGCTGGCTGGAGGAGGCCATGGGGGGCGACGGGGCTGATTCCCGGGGGACGTTGATGGTGGTGGATCTGGATGATCTCCAGACGGTCAATGATGTATTCGGCCATCACTACGGGGATGCGGTGATCCGCATGGCCGCGGAGCGTATCCAGCAGATGGCGGGAGATACGGCCTTTGTGTCCCATTTCGGGGCGGATGAGTTCTGTGTGGTGTTCCCTGAGGGAGTATGCCGGGAGAGCTATGCGGAGGCAGCGGAAGGGCTGCTGCAGGCCATCCGCCATGTCCACCGCTTCGACAACATCACGGTGCATGTGACGGCCAGTGTGGGCGTGGCGCTGTACCCGGACCACGGGGAGGCAGCGGAGGAGATCATAAAGAACGCAGACAATGCGGTAGCGGTGGTGAAAAAGAACGGCAAGGATCACTGGCGCCTGTTCTCTGAGGAAATGCGTTCGGAGCTTTATGAAAATGTGCTGCTTACCACCCAGCTGCACCGGGCGATACGGGAAAAGGAGTTCGTGCTTTTCTATCAGCCCCAGGTGTCAGCGCTTACGGGAAAGATCACGGGCTTCGAGGCCCTGATCCGCTGGCAGAGTCCGGAGATCGGCTTTGTGTCGCCGGCCCGGTTCATTCCGCTGGCGGAGCGCAATGGTCTCATCCATCCCATTGGACAGTGGGTCATGGCGGAGTCTTGCAGGTTTGCGAAAAAGCTGGCAGAAATGGGCTATGGCGATCTGCGGGTATCGGTGAATGTTTCCGGACAGCAGTTCTCCCGGGAGGACTTCCTGGATTCCGTCCAGTGCATCCTGGAGGGCTCCGGAGTTTCGGTGAAGCAGATCGAGCTGGAAATCACCGAGACTGCGGTGCTGAAATCCCTGGACGAGGCGGTGGAGAAGCTCCATCGTCTGCGGGAGTACGGGCTGCAGGTATCCCTGGATGATTTCGGCACCGGGTATTCCTCACTGAATTACCTGCTGCAGCTGCCCTTTGATACTTTGAAGATCGACAAATCCTTCATTGATATGATCGGTCTGGAGGCTAAGGGAGGGCAGATCATCGAGGCCATCATGTCCCTGGCCCATGTGTTGGAAAAATCCGTTATCGCTGAAGGGGTGGAGACCCGGGACCAGCTGCAGTATCTGCAGAGCATCCGGTGCGATACGATCCAGGGGTATTATTACAGCAAGCCGCTGCCGGAAAAGGATGCGGTGGAGTTTTTGCAGCATCGGGAAAAGTTGTAGGAGGGATGGCAGATGAAACATAGAGAGGCATTGCTGCTGTGTCTGGGACTGGCGCTGCTGGTCCTGCTGTTTTTTAGTATCCTGCCGTCCCGGCCGCAGCAGGCCGGGGAGCCGGCTTTGGTGGGTTTCATCAACCTGCGGGACGGGCGGGTTTTTTCGGGGACAATACAGAGGGATTTCCAGGCGCTGGCGGCCGCGGACCCGGCACTGCAGATGGAATACTATAATGGGGCGGATTCCCCGGAGGTGCAGCGCCGGCTGATCCATGAGCTGGTGCAGCGCAAGGCCAGGGCGATCATTCTCATGGCCACCAATTCTGTGGAGCTGATCCCGGGGGTACAGGAGGCCAATGATGCGGGGATTCCGGTCATTACCCTGAATGCCCGGGTTTTTGGCGGCAACAGTGTCTATGTGGGGCCGCTGGAGTATGACGCAGGCTGGCTCCAGGGGGAATATCTGCGGGATCGGCTGCCCCAGGGGGCGAAGATCGTATATTTCAAGGGCAATGCGGAGCGGGACAACACCCAGCAGCGGCTGCGGGGCTTTGTGGATGCCTGTATGATGGAACGGCCGGATATTCAGCTGGTGCGCTGTGACAGTGCGGAGTTCTCGGAGGCCAAGGCCCGGCGCATGATGGCTCAGTGGCTGCAGCAGGAACCCCGGATCGACGGGGTGGTGGCCGCGAATGATGAAATGGCTGAGGGGGCGCTGGCAGCATTGGAAAACACCGGCCGGGAACAGGGGGTGCTCATCGCTGGCATCGATGCCCGGAAGTCTGCCCGGCAGCGGATACGGGAAGGCAGCATGACCATGTCGGTGCGGCAGGATGCCAAAGCCCAGGCGCAGGGAGCCTATGATGTGCTGAAGCAGCTGCTGGTTGGCAAAAACGTGAAGGATGTGCTGCTGCCCTTCCGGGTGGTGGATCGGCAGAATGTGGATGACGCTTCGAAATGAAGGAAAGAGAATCGGAAATTTTTTCGGGACTTGCCAAAGCCCGACGCTGCTAGTAAAATGATAATAAATAATAGAAATCAATATTTTGGCGGGGATTTGTTGATTTGACAATTCCGTGTTACAATATCTTCTATATTTGTAATCTATTAGCAGGAGTGATCAGAATGTTTTTGGAGGAACGGCAGGAAAGCATTATGAATATGCTCACCCGGGACGGCAAGGTCCGGGTCAAGGAGCTCAGTGAGAAATTCAAGGTGACCGAGGACTGCATCCGCAAGGATCTGGGGGCACTGGAAAAGCAGGGACGTCTGAAGCGGACCTACGGCGGCGCAGTGGTGCTGCGGGAAAATATCCATGCCATGGAGATCAGCAAGCACCGCCATTCGGATGTGGAGGCCAAGCGGCGCATCGCCCAGGCGGCAGTGAAGCTCATCAATGACAAGGACATGGTGTTCCTGGATATATCCACCAGCAATCTGGCGGTGGCCGAGCTTTTGGCCAAGGATCAGCGGGAGCTTACCATCGTGACGAATATGATCGATATCCTGGTAATACTGGCTCAGAACCCGAAGATCCGGCTGATCTTTGCCGGCGGCAAGATCAACAAGAGCCGGGACGGCTTCTGGGGTGGTATGACCATGGATTTCATTTCCCGTCTGAAGCCGGATGTGGCTTTTGTGGGAGCTGTAGGGGTAGATGTCTGCGAAAACAGTGTATCCACTTATGATATCGAGGACGGCATCAACAAGGCCGCTATCATCCGGGTGAGCAAGCGGGCTTATGTGGTGGCTGAGGCCCGGAAATTGAGTTCCGACGGCAATTACAACTACGCGACTCTGGATACCCTGTCAGGGCTTATCACCGATTCCCTGCCCGCGGAGAACATCCGTCAGGCGGCAGCGGATTATGGCGTGGAGATCATTGTGCCCTGAGGGCTGTAAGGACAGGAAAATCTTATGAAACAAACTCTTTTACGAATTTTTGGCTGGGACAATCTCTATCCGTTTTTCAAAAGAGGACTGAAGGTATTTTTATTCTACCTTGCAGTCCTTTCCTTGTTTCGGCTGTTTTTTATCGGCTGGATGCATGATTACATGGGGGCGGCTGCAGCCTGGACCGATATCGGGCGGGCGCTGCTGGACGGCACCCGGCTGAGCATGCAGAGCGCCGGGGCGGTCCTGGTGTTCGTGATGGTGCCGGCGGCGCTGGGCAATCTCTGGTCGCTGGAGGCGGAACGGCGGGTACGGGGCTTTTTCAACGGAATCGCCCTGACGGTGCTGTCCATCCTTTATGTGGCCAGCTTTCCCTACTACCGCCAGTTCCATTCCAGCTTCAATCAGCTGATGTTCAACGCGGCCAACGACGATATGTATGCCCTGCTGGTTTCCTTTGTGCAGGAGTTCTATCTGCCGGTGCGGCTGACGGGGGCCTTGCTGCTGGCCTGGGGGCTTTGGCGGCTGCTGCGGGCTTTTTTGCGCTGGGATGCGCCCTGCCTGGTGCCGGCGGAGCTGCCGCGGCCCCTTCGTTGGCTGGGGCGGCTGGCCTTTGTGGCGGGCTGGTATGTGCTGTCGCTGCTCATCACCTTTGGGGGCAGTCTGAGCTGGGAGAATGCGGTAGACTGGGAAAACGCAGGGGTTACCCGGGATGCCTTTTTGAATGAGGCTATCCTGGATGACCTGCAGGCGGTGTACCGGGGCTGGCGTATGAACGGCCGGCTGGAGGCCTGCAACGGGCTGAACTTCACACCGGAACAGATCCGGGAGCTGGCGGCCAAGCTGGCGGAGCGCCCGGCGGACAGCGATGAGCTGGATGTTTATCTCACCCGGCAGGCGCAGGGGGCCCAGCTGGAAAAGCCGAAGCATATCTTTGTGATCATTTCGGAAAGCTACGCCAACTGGCCGCTTCTGGACAAGTACAAGGACCTGCACATCAATGACGGCATGCGTTCCATACTGGCCGGCGGGGACAGCGATTACTGCCGTTCCTTCCTGCCCAATGGGGCCAGTACCGTATCGGCGGTGACAGGGGTGGTCACCGGGTTTGCTGATGCGAACCTCTATCTGACCACCATGCCTGAGGCCTTTGCGGCACCCTATCCTACGGCCAGTGCGCCCCAGCTGGCACGGCTGGGCTATCGGACGAATTTCTGGTATGCGGGGCCCTCCACCTGGGAGCGCATTGGGGCCTTTACCACCGCCCAGGGATATGAGCATTTCTATAGCCGGGGTGATTTCGGTGCCGATGCTCCCGGCAGTGTCTGGGGCTGTGATGATGAGTATCTCTACCAGGCGGTACTGGACGGAGTTTCGGCGGATACCCCCAGCTTTAATGTAATACTGAATGTATCGAATCATTCCCCTTATACGGTGGATCTGGCCAGCAAGGGCTTCGACGAGGAGCAGGTCCGGCAGGCATTGCCGCCGGAGGCCCGGGAGGACAAGGATCTGCTGCGGGAGCTGGGCCATTACTGGTATGCGGACCGGGAAATGGCTAAGTTCGTGAACACGGTGAAGGAAAAATATCCGGACAGCCTCATTGTTATCCTGGGGGATCATGGGGACCGCTATAATATCGACAAGACGCCCAGCATGTACGAGCGCTACGGCATTCCCTTCGTGGTCACCGGGCGCGGGGTGCACAAGGGGCTGCTGCGGCCGGATGCGGCGGGCAGCCAGATCGATGTGGTGCCCACCATCATCGAGATGATTGCGCCCCGGGGCTTTTCCTATGAGGCGCTGGGCAGCAGCCTCAGCCGGGGCAACCGGTTCGGGGTGAACTATGGCTTCTGGATCACCCATGATGTGATCGGTCAGGCGGATACAGTGCCGCTGGTGGGCCAGAGCATCGATGGGGGCGAGCCCGCCTTTGATGCCGCGGCGCTGCAGGACTATATCGATGCGGTGCGCAGTATTTCCTGGTGGCGGGCCAAGTACGGTTCCCGGCTGGATCCGGCGCTGCTGGAGGGCCGGGAATGATGGAGGCGGAGGGTATGCTGGAAAGTTGTGAGCTTTGTCCGCGCCGCTGCGGTGTGGACCGGAACAGGGAAAGGGGATTCTGCGGTGCCGGGCGGCTGGTCCGGCTGGCACTGGTGAGCCTGCATCCCTGGGAGGAGCCCTGCATTGCGGGGGAAAAGGGAGCGGGCACGGTATTTTTCTCCCACTGCAATCTGCGCTGCTGCTTCTGCCAGAATCATGAGATCAGCCATGGGGGCCGGGGCACCGATGTGACGGAGCAGCGGCTGGCGGAAATCTTCCTGGAGCAGCAGCAGCGCGGCGCGGCCACCTTGGATCTGGTCACGCCCACTCATTATGTGCCCCAGATCCTCGCCGCTTTGCAGCTGGCCCGTCAGCAGGGGCTCTCTCTGCCGGTGGTCTACAACTCCAATGCCTATGAGACGGTGGAGACGCTGGAGCTGCTGCGGGGGCAGGTGGAGGTGTTCCTGCCGGATCTCAAGTATATGGATCCGGAGCCGGCAGCCCGATACTCCCAGGCGGCGGATTATTTTTCCGTGGCAGCGGCGGCCATCCGTAAAATGGTGGACCTGACGGGGCCGCCTCGGCTGGAACAGGGTATCCTGCGTCGGGGCGTATTGGTGCGGCACCTGGTGCTGCCAGGTCACCGGCATGAAAGTATGCGCATTTTGGATTGGCTTTGGAATACTTTCGGAACGGGTATATATTTGAGTCTTATGAATCAATATACACCTATGTATCAGGCGGCGGATCACCCGGAAATCAATCGCCGGCTCACCAGCTTCGAGTATGATTCCGTAGTGGAGCATGCCTATGACCGGGGGTTTCGCCACTGCTATATCCAGGAGGGACAAACGGCCTCAGAAAAATTCGTGCCCCGGTTTGATGGGCGGGGTGTGAGAGAAAAATGAAATTTTCTGCGGCGAGGACTGTCTCTATGCCAATAGTATATGATATAATGGGACGTAAGCAGTAAGTAATACCAGCCCTTGCTCTTTGGCAGGCTGTAGAAAACGGAGGCGGTTTTGATGGCAGATACGGAAAATATCAGGGTACAAGACATATTTGATATGGATTTTTTACAGGAGTTTCAGGACAACTTCGCCAGGAGCCTGGGAATAACAGCAGTTACGGTGGATCTTGATGGGAATCCTATCACGAAGCCTACGGATTGGACGGACTTCTGCATGAATTACACCCGGAAATCCCCCATCGGCAACCAGCGCTGCATGGAATGCGACCGCCGCGGCGGCGAGGAATCGGCCCGGAGCGGCCGGCCTTCCGTTTATGAGTGCCATGCCGGCCTTATGGATTTTACGGCCCCTATCCTGCTGAATGGCAAGCAGATCGGCTCTATCCTGGGTGGTCAGGTGCTTACCGAGCCGCTGGATGAGAATAAGTTCCGCAGGATCGCCGGTGAAATCGGTGTGGATCCGGAGAAGTATGTAGAGGCTGTGCGCAAGATCAAATACATTCCAAGGCAGAATCTGGAATCTGCGGCCCAGGTGCTGTATCTCATGGCCAATGCCTTTTCCAAGATGGGCTTTTATAAGTACCAGCTGAAGACGATGTCGGAGTCCATCAATGATACGGTGATGCATGTATCGGCGGCTATGGAGGAACTGGCAGCCTCAGCTCATGATGTGAATGACAATCAGCAGGAGCTGAACAAGGAGATCAAGAACGTGGATGCAATTTCCAGCAAGATCAACGAGTTCACCTCCCTCATCAAGAATATCGCGAAGCAGACCCGCCTGCTGGGGCTCAACGCTTCCATCGAGGCAGCCCGGGCCGGCACGGCCGGCGCCGGATTCGGCGTGGTGGCTGAAGAGATTGGCAAGCTGGCGGATAACTCCAGTGAGACCGTAGATAAGATCCAGGAATTCACCGGTAAGATCAATGAGTCGGTGAATGAGACGGTGTCCAAGGGGGAGGCCACTTCCCAGATTGTGGACCAGCAGTCCATCGCCATTGAAGGAGCAGCTAAGGACCTTACGGGATTGTCAGAGACTGCAGCCCGGCTTTTTGAGCTGGCACACAGCAAATAAAGGGTTTTACAAAGCGCATCAATAGTAGCTTAGTCCTACTATTGATGCGCTTTTTGTTTACTTTTTTTCGGCGGCTTGTATTTTACTGCTGTTCAAGAAAAAATAGTGTTATAATTAACATGGTATAGGAGCAATGAAAATATGATAGGGGTGTATCGTAATGGGGGATATTCAATTACAGGATTTATTTGATATGGATTTTCTGCAGGACTTTCAGGATAATTTTGCTAAAAGTCTGGGAATTGCGGCGATTACGGTGGATTCTACAGGTAATCCTGTGACAAAGCCATCAGGGTTTACCGATTTTTGTATGGAATATACACGGAAATCCCCTCTGGGTTGTCAGCGCTGCATGGAATGTGACCGTCATGGCGGCGAGACCTCGGCGGCGACGGGAAAGCCGGCGGTTTATGATTGTCATGCGGGCCTGGTGGATTTTGGAACCCCAATCCTGCTGAACGGGGAGCAGATTGGTTCCATTATCGGCGGGCAGGTGCTTACTGAGCCCTTGCAGGAGGATAAATATCGGAAGATAGCTGCGGAGATCGGTGTGGATCCGGAAAAATACGTGGAGGCTGTACGCAAGGTCAAGTACATTCCAAAGCAAAATCTGGAGGCGGCGGCACAGGTGCTGTATTTAATGGCCAATGCCTTTTCCAAGATGGGCTATTATAAATATCAGCTGCGGGAAATGTCAGAGTCTATCAATGATACGGTGATGCATGTATCGGCGGCGATGGAGGAACTGGCAGCCTCAGCCCATGATGTGAATGACAATCAGCAGGAACTGAACAAGGAAATCAAGAACGTGGATGAGATTTCCAGTAAAATCAACGAGTTTACATCGCTTATCAAGAACATCGCGAAGCAGACCCGTCTGCTGGGCCTCAATGCTTCCATCGAGGCGGCCCGGGCCGGCGCGGCCGGTGCCGGATTCGGCGTGGTGGCTGAGGAGATTGGCAAGCTGGCGGATAACTCCAGTGAGACCGTGGACAAAATCCAGGAATTCACCGGCAAGATCAATGAGTCGGTGAATGAGACGGTGTCCAAGGGGGAGGCCACTTCCCAGATTGTGGATCAGCAGTCCATAGCTATCTCGGGAGCAGCCAAGGATCTTACCGGCCTGTCGGAGACAGCTTCCAAACTCTATGAGCTGGCTCATAGCAAATAATAGAATAACAGGGAAACGCCTGCGTACATTTTACTGTGCGCAGGCGTTTTTTTTGGAGTGGATAAATGGGGATTTGGAGGGGGTAGGGAGGTGGAAAGCCACGAATCTCAAAGGCTCCCCTGCTAGGTGAGCAGCGAACCGCAGCTTTAGCTGCGTGTGAGTCGCCATCCCCTTGCGGGTGGAGCTGGCGCGCAGCGCCTGAGGGGTTGCCTCGATTAGCTGAGTTTTTAGCCTTGGAAAAAAGCCAGGAATCGCGACACAGCAGAGGCCGCTAACCCCTCCGTCACGGCTTCGCCGTGCCACCTCCCCTAGCAGTGGAGGCTTTGGAGCCGCAGCCTTATAAGTAAGTGCCACCTCCTCATTCTCCGACCATCAGAATCATCCCTGTAAATTCCTATTTATTTTCTTATTGCGATATTTCATTTTTATTATCCGTTTTATTTTTGTCAAAATGTTTGTGATAGAGGGCGATGAGTTCGGTTCGGGAGATGGGGGGACTGTAGAGGTAGCCCTGGAATACTTCGCAGCCCAGGGCATTGAGCTTGTCCCGCTGGGGGATGTTGTCCACGAATTCGGCTACGATGTGCAGATGCAGGGATTTTGTGAGCTGGACCAGAGAGGCGATGATTTCCTGGCTGTTGGGGTTGGATAGCACGGTGGTGGTGATGCTGCTGTCCAGTTTGACCACATCGAAGATATTGCTTTTCAGATAGGTGATGGAGGTATGACCCATGCCGAAGTCATCAATGAACAGCAGATAGCCGCTGTTCTTCAGGCGGTATAGTTTATCCATGGTAATGGAGGTGCTGGCAATGGCATCATGTTCGGTGATTTCAATGCCGATATTCCGCGGCGAGATGGCAAATTGCTGGAGAGAATGCCGGATGTTTTCTTCCAGTTCCGGATACCTCAGGGAATCCCCGCAGATATTGAAGGAGATATGATAATCCTCCGGCAGTTTGTCACTGAGCAGGGAGGCGGTTTCACAGGCGGCCTGGAAAATGAAGCTTTCCAGGCGGGGCAGCTGGCTGCCTGCCTTGGCCAGAGCCAGGATCAGCGGGGGATAGATATAGCCGGCTCGGTCGTGCTTCCAGCGCAGCAGGGCTTCCGCACCAATCATTTTGGACTGTATGTTGAACTGGGGCTGATAGACCAGGAAAAGCTGTTGGCGGGACAGGGCCCGGCCCAGGTCGCTGATGAGCTGAATGGCGGTGGTCTGCCGATGGTGATTCAGCTGATCCAGGCGCAGGGGTTCGTTGCGGCTTTCCAATTCCTGATAGATGTTTTCCAGTTCACGGACGTCTTTTTTAAAGGAGTGGACCTCCTGCTGGTCATAAATACGGATGAAGGGAATATAGATGCATATATCTATTCCCAGCAGAAAAACCTGAAGGCAAAGGCCGGGGAGCCCGGCGGTGAGGAAGCCGCTGAGCAGCGGCGGGGTGATCCAGGAAACATCCCGGGCCAGTACGGGGACAATCCCTGCCGCGGTGAAGGCAAAAGCCGTCAGCATGTTTACTATGGGGACAGCCAGGAAAGGCAGGACGAATACCGGATTCAGGATCACCGGCAGGCCGAAGAGCATGATTTCACTGATGTTAAAGCAGGCGGGGATGAAAGAAAGACGGCTGATAGTCCGGGCCTGCCCGGAACGACTCACCAGGAGGATTGCGATGATCAGCGCCAGGGAGCATCCGCTGCCGCCCATGAGCAGATAGCTGTTATTGAAGATCAGGTTAATGATATGGACAGGTGCATCCCCGGCAGCTGCAGCGGTGATATTCTGCTGCAGCAGTTCATTGTAGTAATTGCTGTTGATGTCATAGAGGACGTTCTGGCCGTGGATGCCAAAAAACCACAGAAGCTGGGTCATGGTGATGAAGAGAAGGCCTGCTGGCAGCGGTGCATATTGGAAAGGCCGGAAGACCGCGGTCAGCGTTATGGCGGCCTGTGCCTGCAGGCAGATCCCGCCTGTACAGTACTGGATCAGTGTCTGCAGCAGCACCATGATAACAAGGGCCCCGGCCATAGGAAAGACAGAATAAATGATATGGTGGAGGCGGGGATCGATATGGTAGCTTTCCAAAGGGCAGAGGACTCGCGTTTTGGAAAGCAGAAGAATATATAGCCGGCTGATGAATACCGCGGTAAAAATTCCGGTGAGCATGCCGGCACTGCCCAGGTAATCCGAGCGGTAGGCCGGGGTTCCGATGCCTGCTCCTATGAAGAAGCAGCCGATGGCTGTCAGGGGAAGCAGGCAGCATTGATAGCTGGGCAGCTGCCATTCCCGGGCATAGCTCCAGGAAAAGGCGGAACAGAGCAGCAGGGACAGATAGTCAGCAGAGGCTGTGCGGATCAGCAGCAGCCCGTGATAAAGCCCGCTGCAGGACAGAGAGTGCATCCAGGACTGATAGGCTGGGATGGGAAAGGCGATGAAGACCAGGGCGAAGGAGGCAATGATGACCACGGGAATCATCAAAATAAAGCCTCCCCGTATGGCCTGGAAATCCCGACTGTTCTCACAATATTCTGTTATAGAAAGAAGCCCGTTTTTTATGTTCATTGCGGCATCCTCATCCGTAGATTTTTTTAGTAATCCGTTTGTATGCAAATATTATAATTCGCTATATTCCGCTAAAATCCTGTGCACCGGGCTAAATTAGTTCTATGGTATCAACGGATGTGCTATACTAGCAATAGAAATCATATGGAAGGAGGAGCTTTTCATGGCAGTTTTAGCAGGTTTTGCTGTGCCCCATCCGCCGATTATCCTGACGGAGATCGGACAGGGGGAGGAAAAGAAAATCCAGGCAACTATCGATGCCTACGGGGAGGTTATGAAGCAGGCAGCCGGCCTGCGGCCGGATACAGTGGTGATTACCAGTCCTCATACGGTGATGTATGGAGACTACAATCACATATCCCCGGGACGGGAGGCTGCGGGGGACATGGGGGCTTTCCGGGCGCCGGAGGTACGTTTTGCGGTGGAATATGATACGGAGTTCGTGGAGGAACTGGCCGGCCGCTGTGCCCGGAGCGGCCTGTCCGCCGGAACCGATGGGGAAAAGGACAGCAGTCTGGATCATGGCACCATGATCCCGCTGTATTTCCTGCGTCAGCATCTCACCGGCTGCCGTTTTGTGCGCATTGGACTGTCCGGCCTTTCACCGCTGGAACATTATGAGCTGGGGCAGCACATCGCGGCGGTGGCCAGGGCGCTGGATCGGCGGGTGGTGTTCATCGCCAGCGGGGATCTGTCCCACAAGCTGCGGGAAGACGGGCCCTATGGCTTTGCTCCCCAGGGGCCGGTATTCGATGAACAGGTGACCCGGGCCCTGGGCCAGGGGGATTTCCTGTCGCTGCTGCGGATGGACGGGGCGCTCTGCAGCGGGGCCGCGGAGTGCGGTCTGCGCTCCTTCTGGATCATGGCCGGGGCGCTGGACTGCCGGGCAGTGGAGGCCCGCCTCCTTTCCTATGAGGGACCCTTCGGCGTAGGCTATGGGGTGGCGTCCTTCCTGGCAGGGGGCGAGGATCCCGCCAGGGATTTCGGTGCTCAGTATGCCGCGGCGGCGCTGGAACAGCAGACGGCCCGGCGTGAAAATGAGGATGCCTATGTGCGGCTGGCAAGGTTCAGCCTGGAGACCTTTGTGAATACGGGACGGGAGGCGGCGAAGCCGGCTGGGCTGCTGCCGGAGCTTACGGACCGGCAGGCAGGCTGCTTTGTTTCCCTGAAGAAGAATGGCCAGCTGCGGGGCTGCATCGGCACCATGGCGCCGGTACAGCGTACCCTGGCGGAGGAGATCATGAACAACGCGGTTTCCGCCGCGGTCTATGATCCCCGGTTTCCGGCTGTTCAGCCGGAGGAACTGGGGGACCTGGTGTACAGCGTGGATGTGCTGACACCGCTGGAGCCCATTTCTTCAGCGGCAGAGCTGGATGTGAAGCGCTATGGGGTGGTGGTCCGGGCGGGCCGGAAGCGTGGCCTGCTGCTGCCGGATCTGGAGGGCGTGGACACGCCGGAACAGCAGATTGCCATTGCCCGGGAGAAGGCCGGGATTGCATCGGAGACAGAGGTAACCCTCTATCGCTTTGAGGTGGTGCGTCATCAATGAAGGCGGTCTGTCCAATCTGCCCTCATCACTGCAGTCTGGAGGAGGGAGCGGCAGGCCTTTGCGGAGTCCGGCACAACCAGGATGGCCAGGTGGTTTCGGATACCTATGGGCAGCTCACTTCTCTGGCGCTGGATCCTATTGAGAAAAAGCCGCTGCGCCGTTTTTTCCCGGGGACCTTCATCCTGTCCGTGGGCAGCGCCGGCTGCAATATGCACTGTCCCTTTTGTCAGAATCATGAGATCTCCATGCCCGGGCCGGGACTGCACACGGAATACCTGTCGCCGGCGGCGCTGGCAGAGCTGGCTCAGCGGCTGGCTGCTCGGCCGGCGGGAAATCTGGGCGCTGCCTTTACCTACAATGAGCCGGTGGTCAGCTATGAATATGTGCTGGCCGCGGCCCGGGAACTGCACTCCCGGGGACTGCGGACGGTGCTGGTCACCAACGGCATGATTGCGCCGGAGCCGCTGGCCCGGCTGCTGCCTTTTGTGGATGCCATGAATATCGATCTGAAGGGGTTTTCGGCTGATTATTATCATTGGCTGGGCGGCGATCTAAAGGCAGTACAGGCAGCCATAGTCCAGTCGGCAGCCAACTGCCACGTGGAGGTCACTACACTGATCCTGCCGGGGAAGAATGACGGAGAGGCGGAGATGGCAGCGGAAGCCCAGTGGCTGGCATCCCTGTCCCCGGAACTGCCGCTGCACATCAGCCGGTTTTTCCCCCGGCATCAGCTGCTGGAACTGCCGGCTACCCCGGTAGAAACCATCCGGCATCTTTGCAGTACGGCTGGGAAGTACCTGCGGTGGGTCTATGCGGGAAACTGTTGAAATATGGCAGAGAAAAGGACGGTCAGAGCTTTTCAGGCTCTGATCGTCCTTTTAATATGTTGAAAATCAGTCCGGGGAGCCTTCCTCTGCCAGCGGCGGCATGTCATAATCCAGGAAGGTCACGCAGTTGCGGCCGCGCCGCTTGGAACGGTACAGGGCTTCATCCGCCAGCCGGGTGAGTTCCGTGAGGGGCAGGCCGGGTTTGACAGGCACGGCACCGATACTGGTGGTGATCTGTCCATAAATGGGGTCCTGCGTCCTGGCGATGGATCGGCGCAGTTCCTCCAGCAGCCGGGCTGCATCCTCTGAGGGAAGCAGTCCGATGAATTCATCGCCGCCCCAGCGGGCCATAAACCGGGGCTGCTGCACGATGCAGCGGATGGCCCCGGCCACATGGCACAGGGCCTTGTCCCCGTTATTGTGGCCATAGGTGTCATTGACCAGCTTGAAATTGTCCAGATCCATGAGGAACAGGGTATATTCCTCATGATGCTGTTCCAGAGATCGGAAGGCATGCAGAAAGCTGGCCCGGTTCGGCATGCCGGTGAGGGGATCGGTGATGGCCCAGTTCAGCAGCCGTTTGCTCACGTAGTTTGCCAGCAGGGAGACGAAGAGGATGGCGCAGAGGATGATGCCGGCAATCATGGCCAGCAGCCGCTGGGAATCCTGGTATATCTCATTCTGGGGGGCACAGATATAAAAATCCATGCCGTTGATGAGCCGGGTGGAGGCAAAGCTCTTTTTCTGGCCCAGGTAGTCGTATTCGCCGATTTGATAGGGAGACTGTTTGGCGGTCTTGAAGGCCGCCATCAGGGAATCCTCCGGGGAATTCAGCTCAGAAAGATTGGCGTAGAGGGGGAAATCCCGATGGACCATGACCTGCCGTCCCTGCATGAGAAAAGCGTAGCCCGAGGAGTAGACAGAGATGTTCCGGACCAGGTTTTCCATGTAGGAGAAGGAGATATCCATGCCCACCACCCCGATAAATTTTTCGTTGGCATAAAGGGGAATCACGTAGGAGACCAGCTCCCGTTCCATATTTTTGTTGTAATAGGGGGCTATCCAGAGGGAAGCACGCTTCAACCGGGGCAGGGAATACCAGCCGATGTGCTCCACATCCTCCGGCGGGTAGTAGTCAATGGGGGTGAGGGGCTGGTCCTCGAACCGGCCCTGGCTGTCCCGGACCAGGAAAACCCCGCTTTTGGTGCTGATTTCCGGGGCATAGCGGATATAGGCCGCCACGCAGCCAGGCGTGTATTCCGCCTGTCGCTGCAGCACAGCATGCATGTTGTCGGCATGCTCCGCAATGGCGGCGGGGTCATTCACAATGGAGGCACGGCCGTTAAGCCCCCGGCGGGCCTCCTGATAGCTGAGGTCCACCGCGCGCTGGATATTGTTCAATGTGGTATTGATCTGCAGCCCCGTTGCCTGACAGCGCAGCTGCAGATTTTCCTCCGAAGTCTGCTGCAGGATCCGATTGGCGGTGAAAACACTGACACAGCCGACAATGCAGGCGGTCAGCACCGTGCAGAACAAGATTGTGAGCAGCAGTTCCCTTCTGAATGCTCCCATGGTGGTGGTCTCCTTTGTATGATACGCTCATTCCGTGTTGCTTGGGTATATATTCGGTGCAGGCAGGAAAATATCCTTCTTTAGACCTGGTTTTTTAAAGAGTACCAGGCAGGGAAAACTTCCTTTTCTGGACAAAAAAGGGCGGCAGTGGTATGATGACGGAGCTGAAAGGAAAAGAGGCGGTGCCTGATGGCAAAGGCGGCTTCCATGGATAAAATCAATATTACGGAACCGGATTACTGGCCGGCATTTGTCTGCAGCGGGGGGGATTGCCCTGATACCTGCTGTCAGGGCTGGGATATCGTGATCGATCCGGCGACCTGTGCCCGCTATGAGAAAAGCGGCAGCCGGGAATTCAGGAAGCTGTTGTCCCGGGCGGTGGTGCATCGCCGGGAGGATGGGGCGGCTGGCCCATCGGAGGTGGCCTGTATCCGCATGGGCCGGGGCCAGCGCTGCCTCTTTCTGCGTAATGACGGTCTCTGCATGATCCAGCGGCAGACGGAGGAGAAGAATCTGTCCCAGACCTGCCGTACCTATCCCCGGGTCATCCATCGCTGGCAGGACGGGGCGGCTGACAGGGCACTTTGTGTGTCCTGTCCGGCGGCGGCCCGGCTCATTTTACAGCATCAGGGCCATCTGCAGTTCCATCAGCAGGAGATTCCCGCTGCGGAGCTGGCAGGGCTGCGGGTCGAGGCGCAGGGGGGCCGGCTGGCGGAAGCAAATCAGCCATTGCGGCAGCGGCTGATCCGGATTCTGCAGGATGATCGGCTGCCCGTGCGCCGCCGGCTGCGGCTGGCCAATGACTTTTTCTGGCAGGCTGCGGCTTTGGGACAGCGGCATTGGCAGCGGCCCTTTGCGGCCCTGGCGGCGGTTGGGCGCCAGCGCCGGGAGCAGGCGGTCCGGCGGCAGGCACCCCTGGCCCGGGAGCCCGCGGGCTGGCTGGCGGAGGCTGAAGGCCTGCTGCGGCTTCGGCTGAAGAATCCGGCACTGGCACCTCTTTTTCGTCAGCGGCTGCAGGCGGCATTGGCCGGCTGGCCTCTGACAGAGGAGGGGCGGCATCAGTTCCGGGAGGCCCGGGCACTCTATGATATGTTCCTGCTGCCTGAGGTCACTGGCATGTGGGAAAATTATCTGGTGAACGGGGTATTCAAAAATGTATTCCTGCGGGAGGATTCCGCGGAGTGCTGCTGTTCCTGGTGTCAGCTGGTGCTGCAGTTCGTGCTGGCCCGGTTCCTTCTGCTGGCGGCTTTTGCCGCCGGGCCCGATGACTTTGGACCGAAGGATATGCTGGAGCTGCTGCAGCAGCTGACCCGGGCAGTGGGCCATGATCCCCGGTACCTGGAGCAGGCTTTGGACTGGGAATTCCGGCAGGGCGATGGAGAGACTGCTCTGCAGGATTTTTGTGCGAAAATGATATGAGAAAAAGCGGCAGTCCGGCTGGTTATCCAGTCCGGGCGGCCGCTTTTCAGCAAATGCACCGTTTATTCTTCAGGAGTACGGGTCTTTTCCATGCCCCAGGCATAGATGCCGGTATCGTCCGGCAGTACCTTCGGGTCAAAGGTGGGATCCTTTATGCCGGCTGATTTCTGGGCCAGATAGTCCTTCAGCGCTGCATAGGCGTATTTGGACAGCTGGGAAATCGCATAGAGGTTGGTGAGGCAGAGGAAGCCCATGAACAGGTCGGCCATATCCCATACCAGACCCATCTCAGCCAGGCTGCCAAAGAATACCATGAATATTACGAAGCAGCGGAATAACAGCAGATAGAGTTTTGTGTTGCCCTTGAAGAAGGAGATGTTGATTTCGCCGTAGTAGTAGTTGCCCACGATGGAGCTGAAGGCGAACATGAAGACTACAATGGAGAGGAAAGTAGGCGCCCAGGCACCGAAGTTCAAAGCCAGGGATTTCTGTGCCAGTGCGATGCCGGTGAGCTCGCCGCCCACGGTGTACTGGCCGGTGAGCAGAATGATGAAAGCCGTAGCGGTGCAGACGATCCAGGTATCCACGTAGACACCGAAGGACTGTACCAGCCCCTGCTTTACCGGATGGGTGGTGGTGGCAGTGGCTGCCGCATTCGGCACGCTGCCTTCGCCGGCTTCATTGGAGAAGAGGCCGCGCTTCACACCGGTGAGGATGGCGGTGCCCAGGCCGCCGCCGACAGCTGCCTGGGGGGTGAAGGCATCATGGAAAATCAGGGCGAACATGGCCGGCACCTGATCGATACAGGTCACGAATACAATGAAGGCGGCCAGCAGATATACACCGGCCATGACTGGTACCAGCAGCTCAGCTACCTTGGCGATACGGGTCATGCCGCCGAAGATGACCAGCGCGGTGAGCACACAGAGGATGATGGCCGTGGTCATATGGCCCAGGCCGAAGGCCGTTTCCACCGACAGTGCGATGGTATTGGCCTGCACGGAGTTGTAGATGAGGCCGAAGGTCACGGAGATGAGCAGCGCAAAGAGCTTGGCTACACCGGGCTTCTTCAATGCGTTCTGGATATAGTAGGCCGGTCCGCCGTGGAAGGTGCCGTTGCCCCGGGGCAGCTTATAGATCTGCGCCAGGGTGCTCTCCACAAAGCCGGTGGCACAGCCGATAAAGGCAATGGCCCACATCCAGAAGACGGCCCCCGGACCGCCGGTGACGATGGCGATGGCTACGCCGGCGATGTTGCCCACGCCTACCCGGGAGGCGGTGCTCACACAGAAGGCCTGGAAGGTGCTGATCTGTTTGTCCACTGTTTTGCTGCCCATTCCCTCGGTGAGCAGCCGCAGCATTTCAGGCAGCATACGCACCTGCACGAACTTCGTGCGCAGGGTGAACCAGATGCCGATGCCCACGAGGACAACGATGAGTACATAAGACCAGAGCACAGTGTTGATAGCGTTGATAAAACCATGTAAAGCTTCCAATTTTTAACATCCTTTCTATTTTTGATTATTGCATAGCTATTATACTATATATGCATACTAAAGAATAATACTTTTACAGCTATACAAATCTTTTTTTTGTTAGGAAAATATATAGAAGAACGTTAGAATTGCAGGAATGGGCAGATAAAAGGATTTTATCCCTTGCGATTCCTTCGGGATTGATTTATGATGGAAGCAGGAGACTTTATATAGGATGGGATGGAGGTCCTGGTTCTTGCGAGCGGGAAGATGACTGAATTATTGGAAATCAATCTCGAGTCCAGGGCGGGGAGGCAGACAAGCATTGGACATTTTATATGGGGAGATCAATACCTTTTGTATACTGATTGTGGGTTTTATACTGTACAAAAGTCAGCGGCTGTTCACCGAGACGGATGCCCGGCGGATTTTTTTCTGGCTGTTGGTGACGAATATGCTGCTCTTCGCCATGGATGCCAGCTGGAGCTATGTGAATGGAAGGTCTGGACAGCTGTTCTATGTGTTGAACCTGGTGATGAACAGCGGCTATTTTGTGTGTTCTATATTGGTTCCTTATATTTGGTTTCTGTTCTCTGAAAAGCAGCTGGAGGCTGCCTGGATGGAGAAAAGAAAATACTGCTGTCTGGCGGCGCTGCCCATGGCTGTGGCTGTGGCGCTGAGCCTGCTGTCCTGCTATACGGGCACTTTTTTTACTGTGAGCGGGAACAATGTCTATGCCCGGGGACCTTTTTATGGGATTCACATCCTGGTGGGCTATGGGTATGTGGGCATCACATCTCTGCACTGCCTGCTGCGGGCGCTGCGTACGGACAGCTATGCACAGCGCTGGAAATATCTGTCGCTCTTTTTCTTTGTGGTTCCGGCTTTGATCTTTTCCAGTCTGCAGGAAGTTTTCTCCGGCTGTGCATTTTTGTGCCTTGGCAATACCCTGGGACTGTTGAGCGTGTTCGTGAATTCCCTTGAGCAGCGGATATCACTGGATCCCTTGACGCAACTGAACAACCGGCTTCAGATGGAACGCTATTTGCAGCAGCGGATAGCCCATTATCAAGGGGGGAATCCACGACAACTGTATCTGGTCCTGGTGGATGTGAATAATTTTAAGAAAATCAATGACACCTATGGACATGTAGAGGGGGATCGGGCGCTGCAGCAGATCGCGGAGGTTCTGCGCCAGACGGCCCGGTCCGGTTTTGCAGCCCGTTATGGCGGCGATGAGTTCGTACTGATACTGGAGGCGGAGGAGCAGCAGGCTGTGGAGCAGTGGTGCTGTGATATATGCCGGCTGCTGGCAGAACTGGGTGAGAAAACGCCTTATGAGCTGACACTGAGTCTGGGGATTGCCTGCTATACGCCGGAATATCCGTCCATTGCAGCGTTCATTGCGGCAGCGGATGTGGCTATGTATGATATGAAGCCACAGCAGGCCTAGCTGTTTCCTGGGCGCTGCAGGGGAGAATAGGGGAGATTCGCTTATGGAATACTATCAGGGACGTAGTGTAAAAATAGATATCTGGGAGGCCGTGCTGGAGGCAGCAGAGGCCTTTCGCGGAGAGAAGCCGGATTTTATCCTGTTCTTTTCCGATGGCCGTCGGTTTGCGGCCATATCCCAGGCCATGCATGAGTTGTTTCCCCATACGGCGGTGGTGGGCTGCAGTACCCATGCGTCCTTCTCTCACAGCGGGATCTGCATGCGAGGCATCAATTTGCTGGCTTTGCAGGGACTGCAGGTTTCTGCCGGCCACATAGATGAAATTTCCCGTTATCCCCTGAAATACAAAGAAGCGGTGGCCCGGGCGGCCAGGAATCTGGCCGGCTTGGAGCTGAGGGAGGACAATACCTGCTGCTTTTTGGTGAATCCGGCAGGAACCGGCAGCGAGGAACTGGTGCTGGATACGCTGGCCGAGGGACTGAAGGGGCTGGATATCCCGGTATTTGGCGGATCAGCCAGTTCGGAGGAACGGGTGAGCGGTGCTGTTTCCCTTAATGGAAGCGTCTATACAGACAGCAGTGTGTTCGTATTGCTGCATATATCGAAGGGGCATATCCATGTTGCCCAGGACAATCTTTTTTATCCCACGAACCGCAGCTTCACGGTCACTAATGTGGATGTGGAGAACCGTACTATTTATGAGCTGGATGGGCATCCGGTGGCAGATGTGCTCTGCCGCTGCCTGGAGGTGCCATTCTCCGGGCTGGAGGAGGCCCTCAAGCTGAATCCCCTGGCCAGGATTGCCGATGACCATCTGTTCATCACCGAGATCGAGAGCGTAAATCCCGATGGCAGCGTGACAACGTATTGCCGGACCTTCAACCAGTCCGGTATTGCATTGCTGCGGCTGGGGGATGTGCATCAGACCATCGCGGATAAATTAGCGGGAATCCATCAGGCAATGCCGGTGCTGGATTTCAGCATTATGGTCAATTGCTTCAGCCGTACGGAGCTTTTTTTGCAGCGGGGCTGGATGAGTGATTTCTGCCGGCTCATGGGGGATTCTCTGGGGGACTATGTGGGTTGGAGCAGCCATGGGGAGCAGCGGGGAGTATATCACCTGAACTGGACTATGCTGATTCTATCCTTTGGAGGTACGCGATGAGGAGCCATATAGGAAGTATCCGGACCAATTCCCTTTGCATCGGGTGCAATCGCTGCATTGCCAGCTGCCCCGTGCCCGGGGCCAATATATCTAAGCTGCTGGGAGACCGCCACCGCATTGAGATCGATGATGATCGCTGCGTGCACTGCGGTCTCTGTATTTCGGCCTGCAGTCATCAGGCCCGGGAATACGCTGATGATACGGAGGCTTTTTTCAGTGCGCTGGCTGCGGGCCGGCGGATCTCCCTGGCCATAGACCCCACCTTCCGGCTCTGGTATCCCCAGCGAATGGGTGCCGTGCTGGGCTATCTGCGTTCCCTGGGGACCGGCAGTATCTATGACCTGTCCTTCGGGGCTGATATCTGTACCTGGGCCACTCTCAAGGTCTGTGAAGGGCAGCCGGATGCCCATTGGATTTCCAGCCAGTGTCCGGTGGTGGTCAGCGTCATAGAAAAATTCCATCCGGAACTTTTTGATTATCTGCTGCCGGTGCTGTCGCCGCTGATGTGCCTGGCAGTGTATGCGGATAAATACCTGCAGGATGACAGCGAGATTGCTTACATCGGGCCCTGTATCGCCAAGCGGGATGAGGTGGAGGAGAATCCTGCCGCCAGCCGGGTGCGCTATTATATCACCTATCAGCAGCTGTTCCGCTATCTGGAGAATATGTCTCTGGATGTCTATGCGGCCCAGCCGGATCTGCAGAGCCAGGATACCGGTGCACTCTATGCCTTTTATGAAGGGCTGAAGTCCAGCCTGGATTATTTCATGGACGATTCCAAGGCCGTGCTCAGCGTGGATGACTTCTGCCATTATCTTTCCGGGGATGCGGCCTGGTATTTTTCCGCGATAAAGAACACGGAAGCTTATCCGGATATCATCAGTGCCATGGGCTGCCGTTTCGGCTGTCTGGGCTCTCCCGGGGTATACGAACGGGAAAATCTGCTGAAGGATATGCCGGGAACCGTTGCCCAATGCCGCAGGGATATCCTTCAGCGGTCGGACTATACGGAGGACAGGCAGGCCCGGCGGGCGGCTCTGGACAGGCAGTTTGCCCGGCTGGACCTGCAGGATTTCCGGCGCCGTTTCCACAACTATTACCGCCAGCCCTTCCGCCTGCCGGAGGATATCCTGAACAAAATATTCAATGCTATGAATAAAAAGGATGTGACGGCCCGGACAGTGGACTGCGGATTTTGCGGCTACCCCACCTGTCAGGAGATGGCCCGGGCCATTGCCTATGGTTTCAATCATGTGGAAAACTGCATCCATTACACCCGGAAGGAGGCTTTGCGGCTGTATCTGAAGGATACCCTTACGGGGATTCCCAATTGGACCGGCTTCGAGCGGGCCGTCCGCAATCTGCTCTGGAATCACCCGGAGAGGAAATACCTCATGGCTTTTTTCGATATCCAGAATTTCAAGATGATCAACGATCTCTATGGCTTTGAGGCCGGGGACCGGACCCTGCAGCAGCTGGCTGCCTCTGTGGCCGACTTTGTGCAGGATATGGGAACCTGTGGCCGCATCATGAACGATTATTTCATTCTGTGTATGCCGGACAGCCAGGATAATATCGAGCGGCTCATCGCATTGGGCCGGCGGAATATGAAGGAATTCAACAAGGAATTCCCCGTTTCCCTTAATTTTGGCTTCTATGCCATCACAGATGCTGCGCTGCCTATTGCCCAGATGATGGATCGGGCTCATCTGGCCCAGAATAGCATCAAGGGAAGCTATGATATACGCTGGGCCTTTTACGATGAGGCCATGCACCGGCAGCTGCGCAATGAGGCCTGGATGGTCCAGGAGATGCGTCGGGCCCTGAAGGAAAAGCAGTTTCAGGTCTACCTGCAGCCGCAGTACGACTATAAGACGGGATCCATTGTGGGGGCGGAGGCACTGGTGCGCTGGATACATCCGGATCGGGGCATGATTTCACCGGGGGATTTTATTCCGCTGTTTGAAAAGAATTCCTTCATCAGTCAGGTGGATGAGGCGGTATGGCGGCAGACCTGCGCCCTGCTGCGTCATTGGCTGGATAAGGGGCTGCCGGTGGTGCCGGTATCGGTGAATCTGTCCCGGCTGGACCTTTTCGATGTGCAGCTGCCGGCAAAGCTGCTCGCTCTGCGTGAGGAATATCACCTGCCGGCGAAGCTGCTGCGGCTGGAAATCACGGAATCTGCCTATACCCAGCAGCCGCAGCAGCTGATTTCCATGGTGGAGGAGCTGCGTCGGCAGGATTTTCAGGTGGAAATGGATGATTTTGGCAGCGGCTATTCTTCGCTGAATACGCTGCATGAAATGCCGGTGGATGTGGTGAAGCTGGATCTGCGCTTTTTAGCGGGCAGCGAGAACCGGAAGGGGCAGGATATCATCCAGGCAGTGGTGCAGATGATGCGGCGGCTGCAGCTGCCTGTCATCGCGGAGGGGGTGGAAACAGCAGAGCAGCCGGCTGCCAGACTATCCAGGGCTTTTACTATTGCCGGCCTGTTCCCCCATCGGAATTTGAAAAGCGGCTGGGGCCGGATACACAAGCAGGCAATGAGAAACCAAAATAAGGAGAGAAAACCAATGAAACCATCCATAGGCAAGATTACTATCGTGTTTGTTCTGCTGCTGTCGCTGTTTACCGCGACGGCTATGGCTGCATCCCTGGAGGATCGCAAGCAGGAACTGCGGGATAAGACCGCGGTGACGCTGAAAAAGCTCTACCAGAAGCAGCCCCATGCCCAGTATGCCATCGAACATGCGGCGGGCTATGCGGTTTTCAATAATACCGGCTATAAGCTGGGAATCTTTGGCAGCTCCCATGGACGGGGCATGGCTATCAATAACCGTACCCAGCAGGAGGTCTATATGCGCATGAAGGAGTATCAGGCAGGCTTTGGTCTGGGCATCAAGGAATATGCGGTGATATTCGTTTTTGGCAACGAGGAGGTCTGGAATAATTTTGTGAACGCTGGCTGGAAATTTGGCGGTGATGCTACAGCCTCTGCGGATGACGGGGTCAATGGCGATTCCCTGGAGGGTGCTCTGATAGTAGGGCCGGGGGTCTGGATGTATCAGATGACTACCAAGGGCCTGGCACTGGAACTGGCTGTAAAGGGAACGAATTATTACCGGGATCATGATTTTGATTGATAACAGCATTGCTGGCAGTCGGCGCAGCCCTTTTGGGCGGCCGGCTGTTTTTGCTTCAGGGACTTTTAGCTGAGAAAAATATTCGTCTGGTATGGAAAAATTTGATTGATTGGCAGGAAAAGGGGATTCTGTAGGGAATAATTTAAATAATAATTGAAACTTCTGATAACGTTAAATAGGAGGGGTGCAGATGAAGCCCATTGCAATCATAGCCGGAATCATTCTGGTATTGGCTGTATGCGGTATTTTGCTCGTGAGCGGGCAGAAGGAGGAAAAGTCATCGAACGATCCAGTCCGGGTGGGGATGATCATGATCGGCAATCGGGAGAACAGCAGCTGGAACGCATCTCATTGGCAGGGAATCCAGGATGCGGCCCGGCAGCTGAACCTGACCATCGACTGCCGGGAAAACGTGCTGCCGGCAGAATGTTCCCAGGTCATGGAGCAGATGGCCCGGGAAGGCTGCCGCATCATCATCAGCACCTCCATCGATTTTGAGCAGGAGGTGGTGAAGACAAGCCAGCATCATCCGGACATTTATTTTTTCCAGGCGACGGGGACCCAGAGCCATGGGAATCTGGCCAGCTATATGGGACGCATGTATCAGATGCGGTACCTGGCGGGCATAGCGGCAGGGAGGCAGGCGAAACATCATGCGGTGGGCTATGTGACCACTATGGAGATCCCGGAGGTAGTGCGGGGCATCGATGCCTTTGCGCTGGGGGTGCGTAAGGCAGATCCCCAGGCGGTGGTCTATGTGAAGTATACCCAGTCCTGGAGCGATGATGATAAGGCCCGGCAGGCCACTGCGGATCTGCTGGCTGCCAAACCCCGGATCGATGTGCTGGGCATGCATATCGATACCTATGGGCCTTTGGAGGCGGCAGAGCAGCGGGGCGTATATGCAATCGGCTGCAATACGGATGAGCGGGAGCGCTGTCCCAATACCTTCCTCACGGCGGCGGTATGGAACTGGAGTATTTTTTATGCTCAGTACCTGCGTGAGGCCTTGAACAACAAATTCGAGGGCCGGAGCTATCTGGTGGGAGCCGATACCGGCATCGTGGCTCTGGCGCCCCTCGCTCACAGCAACAGTCCGGGAACGGAGCGGCTTATTGCCAAGGAAAAGGACAGACTGGTCAAGGGGGAATACGATGTATTCTATGGGCCTATCTGGGATGCGGCGGGCAGGCTGCGGGTCGCCGAGGGTGAAAACCTGTCAGATAAAACGCTGTTCGAGGAGTTGGACTGGTATGTAGAAGGGGTGGTGGTGGTTCCATGATGGGGAAACAGTATCATATACTTATCGTAGGGGCGGTGGTTTTGGCAGCGCTGGCAATACTTCTGGGAATGATGCAGAGCTACGTGAGCCGGGACACCCGATCCCAGCCCAAAACCGCCATGGGAATCATGCTGCAGGGCAGCTTCGAGGATAAGGGCTGGAACCACCGGAATTATGAGGACGCGTCGGCTGCCGCGGATGCCCTGGGGATTTCCCTGGACAGCCGGCAGAATATAGTAGCCGGCTCTGCCGAAAGCCAGCAGGCCATCCATGCCATGGAACTGGATGGAAAAAAGGTGCTGTTTTTGAGCAGTGCTGATTATTCCGGTGATATGGAGGCAGCCCGGAAGGCCGGCTCCAGGCTGATTTTTGCAATCCCCGCCTTGGAGCGGGTGCCGGACGGGAATTGTATCCCGTATTTCCTGCGGCTTTATCAGGGAGAATACCTCTCCGGAATCCTGGCTGGCATGCAAACAAAGAGCAACCGTATCGGCTATGTGGCTTCCATGCCGCTGCCGGAAACGGTGCGGGGCATCAATGCTTTTGCCCTGGGGGTGCGCCGGTGCAATCCCAAGGCGCAGGTGGTGGTGTACTGGGTAGGCAGCTGGGATGACGCAGCTGCAGAAATCCAGGGCACCCGGGCCCTCATTGAAAAGGAAGGCGTGGATGTGGTCAACAGCCATCAGGATCGGGGAAATATTCAGCAGGAGGCCTCCCGGCTGGGCGTGGATTCCATTGCCTACCAGGAACCTATGGAGGACAGCTCCGGCCATGTGATGGCGGTGCTGGTCTGTGACTGGAGCGTGGTCTATCGCCGGATTATGCAGGATTATCAGCAGGGACAGCTCCAGCCGCTATACTGGGAAGGGCTCCAGGATGGGGCCATCGACCTTACGGGTTTTTCCAGCCGGGTCACGGACAGGGAAAAGCAGGAGATTGAAAAGGCCAAGACGGAAATCCGGGAGGGGTATACCATCTTTGCCGGTGAGCTGCGGGATCAGAAGGGAGTATTGCGCTGTGCCCGGGATGAATCCCTGAGCGATGATACCCTGATTCATATGGATTGGTTCCTGGAGGGTGTGAGAGTCTATGAAGAAAAGCATTGACCGGCGCAGGCGGATCACCGTTGGCGGCATGCTCCTGTTCCTGCTGCTGCTGATTGTGGTAGGCTTCCTGCTGCAGAACAAGATCCGGGTGATCTTCACTGCCTATGTGGAAAAGCAGATTTCCCTGCAGGCGGATATGATGGCCCAGCGGGTGGATGACCGGTTTTCCGAGGAATTGACTTCTCTTTCGAAAGTAGCCAAGGTCTATGGGGAAAATGACGAAAAGGAATTCCGCGACCTGGCCCAGGTGGATTTTGAAGGCAGCATCATGGGAGTGCTGCCTCATCACGGACCGGCACTGGCAGGGGAAACCCTGTCGGCGGGGGAGTGGACGGGCATAGCCCGTTCCTTCCAGGGCCATGCGGCAGTCACCTATAAAAAGGGCCAGGGCCTGCTGCTTTCGGTGCCCATCTATCACGGCGCCAATGTACGGTATGTGCTGTATCGGCACTACAGCGAGGAGCAGATTGAAAAGGAACTGCAGATGAGCTGCTATGACGGGCAGGGAAGGACTATGCTGTTTACCCGGGGCGGTTATCTGCCCCTTACCGCCGCAGAATGGCAGCCGGAGGATATGGATTACCTGCAGGCACTGCAGGCCTCCGGCGTCGTGGATGCACTGAAGACATCCCTGTATTCCAAGGCTTCAGCGGCTTTATATGACAATAAAAGCCTGGCCGGCCGGGAAAATTTCGTATTCATGGCTGAGGTGAAGCAGATCAATGGACAGCTGGTGGGCTTTGTACCGCTGTCGGTGGCCGCGGGCAGCCTCATGTCCGTGGTTAGGCTCATTGTCTGGGTTTTCGGACTGCTGGTGCTGCTGTTCAGCATCGGCATCATCTACCTGTTCAATGCAGAAAAAAAGTCCTGGGAAAGTGATGAGCTTCGGGCGGCCAAGCAGCAGGCGGAAAATGCCAATAAGGCCAAGAGTGACTTTTTGGCCAACATGTCCCATGAAATCCGCACCCCAATCAATGCGGTCATGGGCATGAATGAGATGATCCTGCGGGAATGTCCAGACAAGGGCATCCGGGAATATGCCCAGAACATCGAGAGCGCCAGCCATACCCTGCTTTCCCTCATCAATGATATACTGGATTTTTCCAAGGTAGAGGCGGGGCGTATGGATATTGTGCCTGCGGAATATGAGCTGAGCGCCTTGATCAGCGATGTGGCCAATATGGTGCAGCTCAAGGCGGAAAACAAGGGCCTGGCCTTTGTGCTGGAGGTGGCGGACGACCTGCCGGCAAAGCTTTACGGCGATCCCACCCGGGTGCGCCAGGTGATGATCAACATCCTGAACAACGCGGTGAAATACACCAATGAGGGCCGCGTGACACTGCAGCTGACCCGGGGGGATACCATCCGGATGGCATCCGGCGGGGCTTCCGCTGACAGCCGGCCGGCGATGATGCTGCAGGTGGTTGTGAAGGATACGGGCATCGGCATCAAAGAAGAGGATAAAGCGAAACTCTTCAAGGATTTTGTGCGGCTGGATATGAATAAGAACCGCAATGTGGAGGGCACGGGGCTGGGACTGGCCCTGACCCACCGGCTGACCCGCCTTATGGGGGGCAATATCCAGGTGGACAGCGTTTATGGCCAGGGCTCGATATTCACTGTATCGCTGCCCCAGGGTCTGGTGGATGAGGAACTGCTGGGGAACTTTGCGGAGCAGTACCGTCGGCGGATGGCTGCCCGGCAGCAGTATCATGAGAAATTCACCGCGCCGGAGGCCCATGTACTGGTGGTGGATGACAACCGCATGAACCGCTTTGTGGTGAAAAGCCTGCTGAAGAATACCCGGGTGCAGGTGACCGCTGTGGGAAGCGGGGCGGAATGCCTGCGGCTTCTGGGAGAGGAGAAATTTGACCTGGTGCTGCTGGACCATATGATGCCGGAGATGGATGGCATCGAGACACTGCAGCGGGCAAAGCAGGCGGGGCTGGTGGCGGGGCTGCCGGTCATCGCTCTCACGGCCAACGCTATTGTGGGGTCCCGGGAGAAATATATAGCGGTCGGATTCACCGACTATCTGAGCAAGCCCATTGAGGGCAGCAGCCTGGAGGAGATGCTGGCGACATACCTGCCGAAGGAAAAGCTGCAGGCGGCACCGGCGGAGGCGGTGGCGGAGAGGACCGCAGCGCCAGCGGCTGCGGCTGTTCCGGCAGCCGCGGTACCGGAGGCTGGCCCGCCGGAAAAGGCTCCGGTAGAGGCAGCTGCCGCTGGAGAAGCGGCAATCGATACGAAGCTGGGCCGGGAATTCAGTGCGGATGATGATGAGATATACAGTGAGATGCTGGAGATGTTCGCGGAGGGCCGGGAAGAGGAACTGGAAAAAATAGAGACAGCGCTGGCCGCTGGCAACTGGAAGAACTATACCACCGGGGTCCATGCGCTGAAATCCACGGCCCTGAATATCGGAGCCAGGACACTGTCGGAAAGGGCCAAGGCCCTGGAGATGGCCGGCAAGAAGGGGGAGGAGGCCTATATCCGGGAGCATCATGAAGCGGTGATGGCACTCTATGCTCAGGTGGCCGCTGCCAGCGGAGAGCTGGCCAGGGAATACAAGAAAAAAAGTGAGGGGGAAGAAAAATGACAGAGCCGTTAGCAAAGATCTTAGTGGTAGACGATATCCTGGCCAATCGGAAATTGGCGGGCAAGATATTGGCGGGTGAATTTGAGGTGGATGCGGTGAAATCCGGGGAAGAAGCACTGGACTTCTTTACCCGCAAGTTGCCGGACCTGGTTCTGCTGGATATCTACATGGAGGGCATGGATGGTTTCGAGGTGCTGGAAAAAATGAAAGCACAGCCGGAAACCATGGATATTCCCGTTATTTTCCTCACGGCTGATGATGATCATGAGGTGGAAACCCGGGGCTTCAAGGCGGGAGCGGTGGATTTCATCACCAAGCCCTTTATCGCGGCCATCCTGCAGCAGCGGGTGCGCCGGGTGGTGGAGCTATTCCGGCTGCGCCATCAGCTGCAGCAGGAGGTGACAGCGAAAACCCAGAAGATCCAGAGCCTGTCCATGCAGATCGTGCAGGCCCTGGTGAACACCATTGAGGCCAGGGGCCAGTCCATGAACGGCCATTCCCTGCGGGTGGCGAAGATGGCTGTGGAGATTGCCCATCGGATGCGCCTTACGGATGATGAGCAGGATGTGGTCTTTTACATGGGGCTGCTGCACAACATCGGCAGGGTGGCGATTCCGGATGAGATCCTGCAAAAGAAGGGTCCCCTCACCGAGGCTGAGCAGGAAATCCTGCAGCAATCCACGGTCATCGGAGGCAATATCCTGAAGGATGTCACTGAGCTGCCCACCCTCTGGCAGGGGGCGAAATACCATGAGGAGCATTATGACGGCAGCGGCTATCCCGATGGGCTCAAGGGGCGGGAAATCCCCCTGGGAGCCAGGATCATTGCCGCCGCCTGTGCCTGGGACCGGCTGGTTTCTGAGGAAAAGCTGTCCAACCAGCATGTAAGGGAGCGGCTGGCTGAGGCCAGCGGCATACTCTTCGATCCGCGGGTGGTGGATACCCTGCAGCAGATACTGGCAGAGCACTGAGGTGATTGCCATACAGCTTCCCCTTAGGGCATAAAAGAGGCCGGACAATCCGTGGAGATTGTCCGGCCTGTTCATTGTCAGGATTTTACTTCGTCGTAGATATTATCATGCCAGATGGCATAGCCTGCGGGATTCAGATGCAGGCCGTCAACGGTGAGCTCAGCATCCAGACGGCCATTGGGATTGGTGAAGTCATCGGTGATGTCCAGATAGGGAAGCTCATGCCGGGCGGCCAGCGTTTCGATGCCCTTATTCAGGTTCTCGATATTGTCATTTGTGCGCAGGCACTGGGCCGGGAATATCCGGTCATTGAAGGGCAGCACGCTTTCTACGTAGATCTGGGTATCCGGCAGTGCCTTTTGCAGCCGGCTGAGGATTTCATCGTAGTTGGTCAGGGTATCTTCAATGGAGCGGTTATAACAGAGATCATTGGTGCCTACCATGAGGAAAATCTTGGCCGGCCGCCGGTCAATGACCTGATCCAGCCGCTGCAGGATGCCCAGGGTAGTGTCACCGCCAATTCCCATGTTGATTACGTTTTCCCGGGGGAACAGCTTTTTCCACTGGCCGTTATCCGTCATGCTGTCGCCCAGAAATACAATGGGGGCTGTCTGATGCGGCTCAAGAGCAAAGCGCAGGCAGCGCAGCCGGTAATGCAGACTCAGATAGGGCGGTGTATTGGGGCCGCGGCTCAGATCGTCCAGACAGGCGTTGACCCGCCAGGCAGCATGGCTGCCAAAGGCGCCGCTGGCAGCGGCGATGAGGCCGGTGAAAAGGAGGAACACCGTCAAAAGGGAAAGCCATATTTTCTTAGCTGTGCGAATTTTGTGAAACATATTCCGTCTCCTTCCTGCTGTTTACGTAATTAATTATAACGCCATTGTTCAGAATTTCGCAACGCGAAATTCTGAACAATGGCGTTATAGCGTGGAATCAATTCACAGAAATATATCTTCAAGAAGGTCCGGCCAGCAGGGAAAATGTCCTGAACAGCGAAATATTCTGATATGGGATGTAGCAGGAAAGTCAGTGGAAAATGGCTGTTCCGGGTCAGCGTCAAAGGAGAAAAACTATGGAGCCGATTTTTGCGGAAGACCTGTGCAGGAAAATGCCAGTAAACCTGATGGGGGCTTGTATCGTCGAGGGTAAAGTCTCCCGGGTATTTTTAAATGATATGGCCAGGGAGAGGTTCGGGATGGATGAGGAAAAGCTCCGGCAGGCGCTGGCGGAGGATTTTCAGGGAATCGTCCATCCAGAGGATTCTGCCAGGCTGCGCCTCATGCTGTACAAGGGACGGGTCACCGGCGGTCGGTTCTCCGGCGTGCTGCGGATGCGGCAGAAGGATGGAACCTATAGCTGGATGGATTTCCGCCTGCAGGCAGACCGACGGGAACGGGGAATCTGTCTGTGCATGGCCTGCATGGATATTGATGCCCAGCGGGAGGCCGCGCTGAAGCTGGAGCATACCTATGAGGATCTGCTGGGGGTCATGAACAACACGCCAGGCGGGGTGCTGGTGTTTGATACAAAAAATGACCGGGAACCCTTTTTGAGTTTTGCCAGCGCGGGTATGTACCGGCTGCTCCGCGGGACGGAGGCGGAAGTGATGGAGGCCTATGGTCAGCAGGTCTATGAGGCGGTCCATCCCGAGGACCGGGAGAAGGTCATCCGCACAGTAGAGGATTCCCTGCGGAATCTTTCCCGCTACCAGCTTACCTTCCGGATCCATGCGCTGACCGGGGAATACATCCTGGTGGATGCCATGGCTACGGTAGTACTGGTAGACGGACGCCGGCGCATCTACATGGCCATGACCTATTCCTCCACCGAGAATGAGGCCAAGCACCTGCTGCGGCATATTCTGGAGGCCTTTGTGCGCCGGCAGTATGATACCATCTGCATCATTGATGGCCGGCAGCAGACCATGCGGGTGCTGAGCAGCAATGCCTGGGCCAATCAGGTCTATCCACTGGAAATCCTGGATTATAACCGGGAAATCAAGGCTATCCTGGAGGCCTATGTACTGCCGGAGGAGCAGGCTGCGCTCTGGGAGCAGGTGAAGCTTCCGGCGCTGCTGGAGGGGATGGAGGATCGGGAGGACAGAGAGATTTTTCTGACCATTCAGCGTAAGGATGGTACGCTGCGGTATAAAAAATTCTGGTTCAGCTGGCTGGATCGGGAGGCCAGGCAGCTGGTGTTCATTCAGAGTGATTACACTGAAATGCACGAGCAGGAGGCCGGGCAGAGGGAAGCTCTGCGCACAGCCCTGCGGGCAGCGGAGCAGGCCAATGTGGCCAAAAGCGTATTCCTGTCCCGCATGAGTCATGACATCCGCACACCCCTGTCCGGCATCATCGGCTTTACCCGTATGATCCTGCGGGAGGAGCAGCTTCCAGATACTGCCAGAGAACGGCTGGATAAGGTGGCTTCCTCTTCGGAATACCTGCTGTCCCTCATCAATGATGTGCTGGAGGTATCCCGTATCGAAAGCGGAAAATACAGTCTGCAGAAGAAGCCTTTTTCTCTCTCGGCGCTGCTGGACCGGGTGGAGAGCATCATATCCACCCAATGCGAGGAAAAGGGGCTGAAATTCCAGGGAATGCTGGCTGCTCAGGCCAATCGCTGGTATATGGGGGATGCCTTGAAACTGCAGCAGGTGCTCATCAATATCCTGGGGAATGCAGTGAAATTTACGCCTTCCGGCGGTCAGGTATCACTGGCGGTGAAGGAGGAGGCTTCCTATGGAAGCAAGGCACTGCTGCGCTTCCGGATGTCTGATACCGGTGTGGGAATCCAGCCGGAATTTCTGCCCCATATCTTTGAGGCCTTTTCCCAGGAGGACAGTTGGGATCCCCAGTATGTGGGCTCCGGGCTGGGACTGGCTATCTGCCGGAACATTGTGGCGCTTATGGACGGAACCATTGAGGTGCAGTCTGAACCGGGACAGGGAACTGTCTTTACGGTGGAGCTGAAGCTGGATATTTCCTCCGGCAAACTGGCTCCGGCGGTGCGGGCAGCTGTGGGAAAAACGCTGCCGGAAAAGGCCTTTGCGGGCAAGCGGGTCCTGCTGGCGGAGGATCATCCCATGAATCAGGAGATTGCCCGCTATGTGCTGGAAAATCTTGGCTTCCAGGTGGATACGGCGGACAATGGACGCATTGCCTGCGATAAGCTGGCCGCATCACCGGAGGGCTGGTACGATGCGGTTATACTGGATATCCGCATGCCGGAAATGGATGGACTGGAGGCCGCCCGGACGATCCGGGCCATGCAGCGCCAGGATGCGGCCCGGCTGCCCCTGATAGCAATGAGCGCCAACGCCTTTGAGGAGGATATCAGTAAATCCCTCCGCAGCGGCATCAACGCTCATTTGACAAAACCTGTTGAGCCCAAACAGCTCATGCAGACACTGGCAGGCTATCTTTTAAAATCTTAGTAAAAACTGTATGCAAGGATATATCTACCTGTTTTCCGGACGATGTGCCAGCTGGGTGAAGTAGGCGGACTGGCAGGGGGCCTCCCACAGCTGCTGCAGTTCATCGTCCATGCGGGCCATGAAGAGCTGGAAGCCGGCGGCGTCCTGTACCGTGAGAAATTCTCCCACCCGGCGGGCCGTGATGGTGATTCCTTTTTCTTTCAGGAAGGCATCGCAGCGGCGGTAGATGAGGAAGAGCTCCATGAGGGTAGTGGCTCCCAGACCGTCCACCAGCAGCAGGACATTTTCGCTCCGCTGGATGGACAGATCCTGGAGCAGGGCCGAGGCCATGAGCACGGCAGTGTCATCGGCACTGCGCAGCTTCTGGCGGCCGCCGCCCTCCTCGCCATGCTGTCCCATGCCGATTTCCATATCCCCTTCGGCAAATTCAGCCAGCAGGCTGCCGGTGATGGGGTGGGTAGCTCCCTGGATGCCCACCACCAGGGTAGCCATCTGGTCGGCAAACCGCTGGGCAATGGCAGTGATTTCCTCCAGGGATTTGCCGGCCGCGGCTGCGGCCCCGGCAATCTTGTACATGGGAACACAGCCTACCAGGCCGCGCCGATCCTGGGCCTGGCTGCGGGGGGCTGCGGAAATATCCTCCTGGATGACCACCCGGTTGACCTGGATGCCCTGGCTGCGGCAGATTTCCACTGCCTGCTGGCTGCTGATCATATCCGCAGTATGATTGAGGGCGATCAGCAGCACGCCCCGGCCCCGGTCTGCCAGCTGAATGGCCTTGACCACTGTCTGGGTATCCGGAGATACAAAGATTTCGCCGGAAGCGGACACATCCAGCAGGCCATTGCCGACAAAACCACAGGCGGCGGGCTCATGGCCGGAGCCGCCCAGAGTAACGACGGTCACCCGGTCCTGATTTTCCAGGTCTTGATTGACCACCAGCCGTTTGTCAACGATGCGGACGAATTCCGGATAGGCCAGGGCATATCCCTCCAGCAGCTCATCCACGAGCTGGGCGGGATCATTGATGAATTTTTTCATAGCGAATGCCTCCTTTCAATGGCTATGTACAGAATGGGGCTTTTGTTTTTAGTTTAACTGTTTTGACCAATCGAAGCAATAGCGGCCGGGGAAATGACAAGAGGAAAATCCCCGGTACTCTATATGTACCGGCTGGTTGGAACGGTTTATGGAAGAAAAGCAAATGGGAATTTGTAGGGGGGTTTAGAGGGGGTGAAAAGCCGCGTATCTTAAAGGCTCCTCTGCTAGGTGAGCAGCGAACCGCAGCTTTAGCTGCGTGTGAGTCGTCATCCCCTTGCGGGTGAGGTCTTTTTGGCTCCCCTGCTAGGGGAGCTGGCGCGCAGCGCCTGAGGGGTTGCTTCGATTGGCTGAACTTTTAGCCCTGGAAAAAAGCCGAAAATCGCAACATAGCAGAGGCCGCTAACCCCTCCGTCACGGCTTCGCCGTGCCACCTCCCCTAGCAGTGGAGGCTTTGGAGCCGCAGCTTTAGCTGCGTGTGAGTCGTCATCCCCTTGCGGGTGAGGTCTTTTTGGCTCCCCTGCTAGGTGAGCAGCGAACCGCAGCTTCAGCTGCGTGTGAGTCGCCATCCCCTTGTGGGTGGAGCTGGCGCGCAGCGCCTGAGGGGTTGCCTCGATCGGCTGAGCTTTTAGCCCTGGGAAAAAGCCAGGAATCGCAACATAGCAGAGGCCGCTAACCCCTCCGTCACGGCTTCGCCGTGCCACCTCCCCTAGCAGTGGAGGCCTTGGAGCCGCAGCCTTATAAGTAAGTGCCACCACCGGAGAATGAGGAGAGCCCTCTTCACTCTCCGGCCCCCATGATCGCTCCTACAAATTCCCATTTATTTTTCTAAAATATCCTCCTGTCCCGTAATAAATGCTCCGCTCAAACGTATAAAGAGCAGAAAAAAATCCCCTTGCATGTGAATAACATAAAAGAACATCTATTTAAGAGGCGCATTGAAATGAATAACGATCTTGCCATCCAGATTAACTTCGAAGATGAAGAAAAAACGAAACTCTTTACCGAAGCCATGGAAAAGCTCCACCGTGATGCCGATGCCATGGCGGCGCTGGAGCAGTCCGGCAGTCTCAAGGACATCTATACCGCATTTAAGAAATACTGCCCGCTGTCCTTTGATGAATATGAGCAGCTCTCCAACAAGCTCATGGATCAGTTCCAGGAAAGCGCTGCGAAGCTCACTGCCGATCGTGAACTGACGGAAGACGAGCTGGATGTTGTAACCGGCGGCTCCTGGAGCAGCTTTTGGAAAACCGTTGGCACCATAGCTATCGGCGTCGCAATCGTAGCAGCGGTTGCCGTAACCGCCGGGGCCGCAGCAGCTGGTATTGCTGCTGCCGTCACTGCCATATCGGGAATTGGCTGCGTGGGTGCTTCTGCCCTCGGATGGGGATTAGCCGTAGGAGGCGCTGTCGTTGTCGCTGCCGTTGCAACTAGCGGATGTGAGGATAATCCGCTGAAAAAGTATTTCTCTTGAAATGCCCCTTGGCTAAAGCCAGTGGCTTCTAAGTTTGTATGGTAAAGGGACTGCCGCACAAAACATCTTCTTCATAAATATACAGCCTGCCCCTTGTATCCGCCTTCAAAGGACGGCCATAGGGGCAGGGCTGTATATTTTTATCAGATAGGATGCCATGTGCGACAGTCCCCTTTTTCTTAGTCGACAAAATAATATATTTTGTAATAAATACCCCGCCCCAGGTATAAAAAGCAGAGAAAAATTTCCCGTGCATATGAATAACACAAAATCGATTCAGGAGGTACATTGAAATGAGTACGGAAATGAATAACGATCTTGCCATCTAGTACATCGTACACGAAATAACTGGACCAGAAGTACGCAGGATGAATTTTCATCTGCAAGGCGGAGGAATGAGGCATAGCGGTGGCTATACCGATTGACGACAACGCGGCAGATGGAAATTCAGACAAGTAATTCGCCTAGGTATTTCGTGCACGCTGTACTAGGTCACCTTCGCCGATGAGGAAAAAAACTCTTTACCGAGGCCATGGAAAAGCTCCAGCGTGATGCCGATGCTATGGCAGCGCTGGAGCAGTCTGGAAGCCTTAAGGAGGTCTATGCGGCATTTAAGAAATACTGCCCCCTGTCCTTTGAGGAATATGAACAGCTCTCCAACAAGCTCATGGAGCAGTTCCGGGAAAGCGCTGCAAAGCTCACGGCCGATCGTGAACTGACGGAAAACGAGCTGGATGTTGTAACCGGCGGCTCATGGAGCAACTTTTGGAAAACCTTTAGCATCGTAGCTATCTGCGTTGGAATCGTAGCAGCGACTGCCGTAACCGCCGGGGCCGCAGCAGCGGCTATTGGTGCCGGCGCTGCCGCACTATTGGCACCCGGCAGCGAGGGCATTACTGCCCTCGCAGGTGCACTGGTTGGGGGAGCCGCGGGCGCCATCACTTCCACTGCATTGGTCGTTTCCGCTAAAGGTGATGTAAAGAAGATGTTTTAGTCTTTCTGCTGCGATGCCCCTTATTTGTTTTTCAGCCGATGGATCTCAGCCAGCAGGGCATCGATATTTTCCGGCAGGGTGGCCCAGGAGGTGCAGAAGCGCACGACGGATTCTGTTTCGCCCGGCTGGATCACATCGAAGTCCATGGTCTTGCGGAGCTCCTGGCAGAAGCCGTTGTCCAGCCGCACGAACTGCTGGTTGGACACGGAACTGCTGGCAAAGGGAATGCCCAGTGACGCCAGCCCCTGGCACAGGCGTCCGGCCATTTCCAGCGCATGGCGGGAAATCTCGAAGTACAGTCCATCCTCGAAGAGCGTCTCGAACTGGATGCCCAGCAGTCGGCCCTTGGCCAGCATGCCCCCCTTCTGCTTGATCAGGTAGCGGAAATCCGGCTGCAGCTCCGGGTTCACCAGCACCACGGCCTCGCCGAAGAGCGCCCCCACCTTGGTGCCGCCGATATAGAATACATCCGTATGGGCCGCAATAAAGGGCAGGTCCAGATCGCTGCCCGGCGTAGCCAGGCCGTAGCCCAGCCGCGCGCCGTCCAAAAACAGATACAGTCCATGGAGCTGGCAGACCTCGTAGAGAGCGGCCAGCTCCTTTTTCGTATAAATGGTGCCGATCTCCGTGGTCATGGAGATGTAGACCATTTTCGGCTGCACCACATGCTCATGGGACTCATTGGCCCAGTGCTCACGCACATAGGCATCCACCGCCTCGGCAGTGACCCGGCCATCGTCGCCGGGAACGTTGAGCACCTTGTGGCCGCAGGCCTCGATGGCGCCGGTTTCATGGCAGGCGATATGGCCGGTATCCGCCGCAATGACGCCCTGATGGGGCCGCAGGGCTGCGGATATCACCGTGAAATTCGCCTGGGTGCCTCCCACGAGGAAATGCACCGCTGCCTCCGGACAGCTGCAGGCCTTTTTGATGAGCTCCCTGGCTCGCTCCGAATGCTCATCGCAGCCGTATCCCACGGTCTGCTCCATGTTGGTAGCCGACAGCCGCTCCAGAATCCGCGGATGGGCCCCCTCCAGATAATCGCTGTTGAATCGAATCATGATTTTCCTCCTCGTTGAAAAAAGGCGCACCGCAAGCGGCACGCCTTTATTATTTATTTTTAGAACAGATCCTTGACAACGATGATAGTCTCATCGCGGTTCGGACCGACGGATACGATGCCGACAGCAACGCCCGTGACCTCAGCCATACGCTCCAGATATTTCTTCGCATTCTCCGGCAGCTCATCATAGCTGCGGATGCCGCTGATATCCTGCTTCCAGCCCGGGAAGGTCTCATAGACCGGCTCCACCTCAGCCAGCACCTTGAGGCTGGCCGGGATCTCGTTGAGCATTTCGCCCTTGTACTTATAGCCTACGCACATTTTGATCTCATCGAAGCTGTCCAGGATGTCCAGACGGGTGATGGCCATGTAATCCAGACCGCTCAGCAGGCCGGCATAGCGCACAACGCAGGCATCCAGCCAGCCGCAGCGGCGTGGACGGCCCGTGACCGTACCGAACTCATGGCCGCACTGACGGATCTTATCACCGATTTCGTTGAGCTGCTCCGTGGGGAAGGGGCCCTCGCCTACGCGGGTGCAGTAGGCCTTCACAACGCCGACCACCTTGTCCAGCTTGTTGGGAGCCACACCGGCGCCGACGCCGATGCCGCCGGATACCGGATGGGAAGCCGTAACAAAGGGATAGGTGCCATAATCGATATCCAGCATGGTTGCCTGGGCACCCTCGAAGAGGATCTTGCGGCCGGCAGCCACTTCATCGTTCAGCAGCGCGATGGTATCGCAGACATAGGGGCGGATGCGCTCCGCGTAGCCTTCATATTCCTTCAGCACTGCCTCATAATCCAGGGGATCATGGTTATAGATCTTTACCAGCTCATTGTTCTTGATTGCCAGGTTTTCCTTCAGGCGCTTGGCAAATTCTTCCTTGTCCATGAGGTCGCAGACACGGATGCCGATGCGGTTCATCTTATCCATGTAGCAGGGGCCGATGCCGCGCTTCGTGGTGCCGATCTTGCCCTTGCCCCGGGCCTCGTCGCCCAGGCCATCCATAATGCGATGATAGGGCAGTACCACATGGGCACGGTTGGAAAGGCGGATGCCGCTTACATCGATGCCGCGCTTTTCCATAGCGTCCATTTCCTCCAGCATGACCTCCGGATCCACTACCACGCCATTGGCGATCACGCAGTGCGTTCCTTTATAAAGGATGCCGGAAGGCAGCAGGCGCAGCTTGTATTCCTCGCCGCGGACAGCTACGGTGTGGCCGGCGTTGCTGCCGCCCTGATAGCGTACTACTGTTTCAGCCTTCTGTGCCAAATAATCGACGATCTTGCCTTTGCCTTCATCGCCCCACTGAGTTCCTGTTACAACAACTGTTGCCATAAGAGATTTCTCCTCTCAAATTTACATTAATCACATACCGAAGGGGCTGTTTGCGCAGCCCCCTTTTTTTATCTTAAAGTCCAAAGCGCGCCATGATCATGTCCACGTGACGCAGGAAATATTTGTAGTCGAAGCATTCTTCGATTTCCTCTTTCGAGAGGTACTTGATGATATCCGGATCCTTCTCGATGTTGGTGCGGAAATCCTCGCCCTGCATCCAGCGCTTCATTGCGTTGCGCTGCACCCATTTGTAGGCATCCTCGCGCAGCACGCCCTTGTTGACTACGGCCAGCAGCAGACGCTGGCTGTAAATGAGGCCGCCTGTCTTATTCAGGTTCGCCATCATGGCATCCGGATAAACCAGCAGCTTGTCGATGATGTTGGTGAACTTCTTGATGCAGTAGTCCACGTTGATGGTGCTGTCCGGCAGGATGACACGCTCTACGGAGGAATGGGAAATATCGCGCTCATGCCAGAGGGTTATGTCCTCCATGGCTGCTACGGCATTGCCGCGAACCAGGCGGGCCATGCCGGCTACGCGCTCACAGGTGATGGGGTTGCGCTTATGCGGCATCGCGGAGGAGCCCTTCTGTCCCGGGCTGAAATACTCTTCGGCCTCGCGGATATCCGTACGCTGCAGGTTGCGAATCTCTGTGGCGAACTTTTCAAAGGAGCTGGCTACAATGGCCAGGGTGGTCATGTATTCCGCATGACGGTCGCGCTGGATGACCTGGGTCGCCAGCGGCGAAGGCTCGATGCCCAGCTTCTTGCAGACGATCTGCTCGATGCGCGGATCGATATTGGAGTAGGTGCCCACCGCACCGGAAAGCTTGCCCACGGAAACGATCTTCTTCGCATGCTCCACCCGCTCGATGTTGCGGTCCGTCTCAGCCATCCAGAGAACCAGCTTGAGACCGAAGGTCATAGGCTCTGCATGGATGCCATGGGTACGGCCGATGCATACCGTGTGCTTGAATTCGGCCGCGCGGCGCTTCAGCACCTCACGGAATTTGTGCAGGTCATCCAGGATGAGCTCTGCCGATTTTTTCATCATGACACCAAGCGCTGTATCCTTCACATCGCTGGAGGTCAGTCCCTTATGGATGTATTTGGAATCCTCGCCCACGTATTCAGCCACATTCGTGAGGAATGCGATGATATCGTGGTTGGTTACTTTCTCGATTTCCTTTACTCGCGGAAGGTCAAATTTCGCTTTTTCACGGATGTTGACAGCCGCTTCCTTTGGAATCTCGCCCAGCTCAGCCATAGCCTCGCAGGCAGCGATTTCCACCTGCAGCATGGTCTCAAACTCGTGCTGGAGTGTCCAGATATTGCCCATCTCGGGATTGGTATAGCGTTCGATCATAGATGAAATTTCCCCCTTATAGTTCACCGGCACTTTTCTGCCGCATGACTGCGTAAAGACAACAAAAAAGGACTCAAATTGGCACAGTCTGTGCCTCATTTTGAGTTCGGAGCAAATATATCCCTATTTCCCTTGTACATCATAGCATTTCTGTCGAAGGGCTGTCAACGAGATTTACAAATTTACTGCCATAATTTCCAGCTTTTGGGCATCAGCGTAAACCTGCGGATTCCACCGGTACCGCAATGCGGGTTACATAGTCCTCAGGATGTTCGCTGCACATGTCCTCGATGATGTATTCCTCATAGGAATAGCCCCCGGGCTGCAGCTGCTTTTCGGCAAAGAAGCGCCGGAGCTTTTCATAGGCCTCCCGTGTATCCATATAATCCCCCTGCTGGTAAAGAACCGCATAACGGCCCGCCGGACGGCTGCCCTGATATTTCGCTGGTATGGCCCGCTCCGGCCGGTCCGTACGGATGAAGTAATAGCTGATATCCTGCTCCCGCCCCAGGGAAAAGTCCTCCCGGGCCACCATGGCTCCCGGCGGGTAGCCGTCATCCAGCTCCTTTTCCCGACATTCATTGATATAGCGCTGGATAAAGGTATCGTGCTCCGCAAAGGGCAGGCTGCGCACCTTCTCGGACACCACGATGCGGGACCGGGGCCATTCCTCCAGGGTCACGATGCCGCAGGGCACCTGCATGGCCTGCTCCAGCATGGCAATATTGTTCTTCACCATGCGCTGCATGCGGCGATAACGCCGCAGCTCTCCCTCCAGCCACTGCTGCTGGCTTTTTAAAAGCGTGGTCAGGCCCTGGGGGCTGCGCCGGGCCAGGTAGGAACGGATCTCCTCCAGAGACAGCCCCAGCTCCCGCAGGGTGCGTATCAGCTGAAAAGCATAGAGCTGCCGGGATGAATAGCAGCGATAGCCATTCGGGGCCACCGAATCGGGGCAAAAAATCCCCTGGGCATCATAATAATGAAGGGTTTTCTTGTTGACCCCCACCATACGGGCAAACTCCCCTGTATGGAAAATGACCTGCTTATGCATGAACCCGCCTCCTTGACTATCCACCTGCTGGATACTTTAAGATAAGTATAGAACAGTTTTCACCGATTGGGAAGCGGATTGCTGCTTTGATTTTCCGGCTTTCCAGAAAGGATTTTCTCATGCTTACGAACACACGCCCCGCCAGGAATCCCCTGGCACAGGATTTTCATTTTTTCTCTCTGCTGCGCTTTGCGGCCCCCACCATCGGCAATATGCTGATTTTTTCCCTTTACACCGTGGTGGACGGCATCTTTGTGGCCCGCTTCACCGGCTCTGACTCCCTGGCCGCGGTGAATCTGGTCTGGCCGGCAGTGAATCTCATCATCGGAGCAGCCATCATGTTTGCCGCCGGCGGCTCCGCCGTAGTGGGCAAGACCCTGGGGGAGAAAAAGCCCCGGCTGGCCTCGGAACGGTTCACCATGCTCGTGGTCACCGCCGGGCTGATCGGCGCAGTCCTCGGCGGCCTGGGCCTGCTCTTTATCGATCCCATTCTGCATTTTCTCGGCACCACCAGCCATCTCTGGGCCGACTGCCACCGCTATCTTTTCCCCATGCTGCTCTTTGCTCCCATTACCACGGTGGATCTCATCTTTGACTATTTCTTCGTGACCAGCGGCCGGCCCATGCTCGGCCTGTATCTGGCAGTGCTCAGCGGCCTCATCAACATCGGCCTGGATTACATATTCCTGGCTCATTGGGGCTTCGGCGTAAGCGGCGCCGCCTGGGCCACGGTCATCGCCTACACCGTATCGGCCCTCATCGGCCTCTGGTATTTCTGCCGCCAGCGCTCACTGCTCTGCCTGCGGCGGTTCCGCTTCCAATGGAGCGTCATCCTGCAGTCCATGAAGAACGGCTCCGCGGAAATGGTGACCCAGCTGGCCGTGGGCGTCACCACCTTCCTGTTCAACCTGCTGACCCTGCGCTATGCGGGAGAAAACGGCATCGCGGCTATCACCATCATCCTTTATGCGGAAATGCTGCTCACCGCCTTTTTCCTGGGCTTCACCTCCGGCATCGCGCCGATCTTCTCCTACCATTACGGGGCCCGCAATCAGGCTATGATCCAACGGCTGCTGCGGCTGAGCCTCACTGCCATCGCCATCGCCTCTCTGCTGGCCTTCGGCACCGCCCAGTTCTTTACCGAGCCTCTGGTGGAGATTTTTGTGCCTGCCGGCAGTGCTGTGGAAGTTTTGGCCGCCTCCGGCCTGCAGCTCTTTTCCCTCAGCTTTTTGGCCTGCGGCTTCAACATTTTCACCCAGGGCTTTTTCACTGCCCTGTCCCAGGGGCAGCTGTCCGCACTTGGTTCCTTTGCCCGGGGCCTGGTGGGCATCAGCTTCTTCCTCATCACCCTGCCGCCCCTGCTGGGCATCAGCGGTATCTGGCTGGCCGTACCCGCCGCCGATGCCAGTGTGCTGCTGCTTTCCTTTTATCTGCTGCGCAGCTATAGGGCCCCAACAACAGCAACAGCCTCCCGGCAAAAAAGCGGCACGGGTACCTGCCTGCAAAAAACGAATGAATACCTTGCGGACAAATAGCAGACAAAAAGCCTTCGGCTGCAGAATCAAAAACTGCACCCGAAGGCTTTTTTGCATCAAGACTCCCAATGACAACGCAGCCGATGGGAACAAGTAATTTCCCGGGTTGTTTTGCGGCTGGTGTACTAATCTGCCGGCGGATCGATCCGCGTCAAATCACATACGCCATACCTGTCTATGACGCCCTGCTTCCAGCGGTCAAAGCTGACCACCGGGCAAACCATTGAACTCCGGACAATTCCTGCCGCATCCCGGCGCAGGATCTTGTAAGCCGGTTCCCCGTCATATGCGGTGACAGGATAATATTCATATATCAAGCCGCCTCCGCATACCGAGTCCAGCTCCTGATCTGTCAACCGTCCACTTTTCTTCCTTGCCATTTTCTTTCCTCCATGGCGATATGTTTTTTATAATTATAAGAATTTTGTCGCTTTTTTAATACTATACCCAGGTATATATTTTCTAATACAACACCATTGACTTCAACAAAAACGTTAAATATTGGTGGAAAAATTTAAACCGTAACGGTATAATAAGGAAAATAGTACTATTTAAAAAATGACGTATAGATACTAAGACACAGGACCAGGGGGAAAGAACATGTCAGACACAGAGGCAGCAGAAATACTCGCCCTCAGTAAAAAAATTATCTACACATATTATGGAGACAACAATCCGGATTATTTATTTTCCTTTCTTGCCCCGGATATCATTTGGCTGGGTGCCGGCAAGGCCATGCGGGCCGAGGGCGCGGAAAATGTCCGCCGATTCTTCGAAACCGGCCGGGATCAGATGCTGACCTGTATCATCAGTGACGAACACTACCAGACCATGCAGTTAGGATCTGACTACTGGCTCTGCGAGGCCATCACAGATATAGAACCCAAGCCGGGCCAGGGAAGTTTCCTGCACGAGTGCCAGCGCTGCAGCTTCGTCTATCGCCGAAATCCCGCCAACCACCCGGGCTGGGAAATCGTTCACCTGAATAATTCCATTGCCTATAAACTGCTGAAGCCACAAGAGCTTTTTGCCATAGCTGAAGGTGCCCGGAACTATGAGCTGCTGAAAAAGGACCCCGCAAAAGAGCTTCGCAATGAGGATAATGCTGCCCTCTTTTCTCTCCTGGAAAAAGGTATCTGGGAGCCCTGCGCACCGGAAACCAAGGAACTGCTCACGGCCCTGTGCCTGTTTCCCCATTTCACGGCCCAGCAGGCAGAAGCCATCTGGCCGCAAAAAGACACCGCCATACGTCTCCACCAGGAGCAGGAACGCAATTCCTTCCTGTATTTTGAGGCTGTGCAGCGAAGCTACCGCTTCCATCCTGTATTCCGCAGCTACCTGCAGCGCTATTTCGAGCAGCATCCCGCATACTGGCAGCGGCAGCTCTACAGCCGGGCCGCCCGCTGGTATCTATCCACCGGAGAATTCCAGGAGGCAATCACCTTTGCCAGGCAGTCCCAGAATTTCGAACTGCTGCTCACTATCGTTACCCAGGCTGAGTCCCATATCAAGGAGCTGACTCCCCGGGAAAAAAAGCTGGTGACCCTGATCCTGCAGGGCTGCTCTAACAGGGAAGCCGCTGAGAAACTGCACATCGCCGAAATCACTGTGAAGAAATCCCTTTCCCATATCTACGAAAAATTCGGTCTGAAAAACCGCCAGGCCCTCACCCTGTTTTTCGCCGATAAGCTTTAAAAAACCGCTGATAAAGCCAGCCTCCAGGCCAAGCTTCATCAGCGGTTTTTTGTGTGTTTGCAAATAAGGGGAATTGGTAGGGGATGTCCAAAGCCTCCCCTGCCAGGTGAGCAGCGAACCGCAGCTTCAGCTGCGTGTGAGTCGCCATCCCCTTGTGGGTGGGGCTTTTTGGGGCTCCACTGCTAGGGGAGCTGGCGCGCAGCGCCTGAGGGGTTGCCTCGATTGGCTGAGCTTTTAGCCTTGGAAAAAGCCAGGAAGCGCAACATTGCAGAGACCGCTAACCCCTCCGTCACGGCTTCGCCGTGCCACCTCCCCTAGCAGTGGAGGCTTTGGGGCCGCAGCTTCAGCTGCGTGTGAGTCGCCATCCCCTTGTGGGTGGGGCTTTTTGGCTCCTCTGCTAGGGGAGCAGCGAACCGCAGCTTCAGCTGCGTGTGAGTCGCCATCCCCCTGCGGGTGGAGCTGGCGCGCAGCGCCTGAGGGGCTGCCTCGATTGGCTGAGCTTTTAGCCTTGGAAAAAGCCAGGAAGCACAACATTGCAGAGACCGCTAACCCCTCCGTCACGGCTTCGCCGTGCCACCTCCCCTAGCAGTGGAGGCTTTGGGGCCGCAGCTTCAGCTGCGTGTGAGTCACCATCCCCTTGCGGGGGGAGCTGGCGCGCAGCGCCTGAGGGGCTGCCTCGATTGGCTGAGCTTTTAGCCTTGGAAAAAAACCAGAAATCATAGCATAGCAAAGGCCGTTAACCCCTCCGTCACGGCTTCGCCGTGCCACCTCCCCTAGCAGTGGAGGCTTTGGGCCGCAGCTTCAGCTGCGTGTGAGTCGCCATCCCCTTGTGGGTGGGGCTTTTTGGCTCCTCTGCTAGGTGAGCAGCGAACCGCAGCTTCAGCTGCGTGTGAGTCGCCATCCCCCTGCGGGTGGAGCTGGCGCGCAGCGCCTGAGGGGCTGCCTCGATTGGCTGAGCTTTTAGCCTGGGAAAAAGCCAGGAAGCGCAACATTGCAGAGACCGCTAACCCCTCCGTCACGGCTTCGCCGTGCCACCTCCCCTAGCAGTGGAGGCTTTGGGGCCGCAGCTTCATAAGCAATTATGTCCTCACTCTCCGGCCCCTCTAAACACCCCTACCAATTCCCCATTACCAGCTTTTCTTCAGCATCACCGATGCCTGGATGTTTCTTTGAGAATGGCCCTTTTCCAGTTCCACATCCCCGGAGAGGTGCCAGCCGGATTCCTGGTTCTGCTCCGCGTGGATGCCGAATACCAGCAGGTTCTTGTCCAGGCCGCTGCCCCGCAGCTCATAGCCATTGTCGCTGCCGTCCAGCCAGTGGACCGGATAGGTGGGATCATTGCCGGAGAGCACCCGCTTGTAGCCCAGGTGCACTTCGATCTCTTCGTTCTTCATCTTTTTCTCCAGCCCCAGGCCGGCGGTCACCGCGCTGTAGGTGCTGCTGCCGCTGCCCACACTCTGGTTCCAAATGCCGGCGCCGCTTTCGCTGTAGCTGTCCTGATTGTAATGGACCACCTGCAGTTCCCCGTAGGGCTTCCGGTGCCAGCTCTGGGCTTTGCCGTAATCCGTGTCGTAGGTATAGCGGCCGCCCAGCTCTATGGTTTTGCTCTTGTAGCTGCTGTCCGCCTGATAGCTGTCTCCCGCGGTGATATAACGCTTCATGTCGTTGTTCTGCCGGCCCAGGTCGAAATACAGGAAGGTCTGCCGGGGTCCCTTTTCCCGGATACCGTAGATTCCCAGCCGGTAGTCTTTGTTCTTCAGGCTGCTGCCGGTGCTGGCAAAGGAGTTGTCCCCATAGCTGAAGAATCCCCCCAGCCGCCAGTCATGGCCTGCGGAACGGTCAAAGCCGAAGGAGGTGGCAAAGCCATGGCCGTTGGCGGCATTATCCCCTATCTGTTCCCAGCTCTTGCTGAATTTCAGCCAGCCGCTGGTGGTGGGGCCCAGGTCCACCGGGATGATATTGGACTGGGTGGTGACGGTATCGTCAGACCGGGCCGGGCTTGCGCCCCCCTGGAGAGATGCTGCCGTGGAAAGGTACATGGTGCGGGCGCCGATGGCATTCATGGAGGTCAGGCTGCTCATGGTCATGGCTGCCGTATCCGCGGTACCGGAGCTTGCCGCACTGGCCAGGCCGGCAGCGGCCGCCTCCGGGGAGGCTCCCAGCAGCAGGCCCAGCTGGGCCTGTTTCCTGCTGTCTCCCTGGGTATTGGCCAGCAGATTGGGCAGGCTGTCATAGGTCCATTGCTGATTCTCATTGAGACTGCCTATATTGTTGGCCATTCCCAGGGTCACCGCGCCGCTGGTGCCGGATACTGCCAGATTCTTGATGCTCAGCAGGCCGGAAAAAGCACTGCCCACGGTATTTGTGAGACTACCGGTGATACTGCCGGCGCTCAGGAAGCCATAGTTTTTATCCGGCAGATAGGAACTGCCGTTGACACGCTGCAGAGTGGAGCCGTTGATATCGGCCGCACCGTCTATCCTGAGCTGATGGGAGCTCTGCCCATCGGCAGCCGTTGCCAGCCCAATCGCCCCATCGCTGGTCAGTGTACCATTGACGGTCAGATTCCCCGATTGGGAAGGATAAGCACTGCCATGGTTGTAGAGATTCCCCTTGATGGTGCCGGCACCGGAAATGGCGCCCGTCGTTCCGGCAGCAGTGTTCTTAACGCTCCAGGCGTCGCCGGCTACAGAGCCATCGATGGTGAGGGTGCCCCCAGCCGCGATGCTGCTGCCCGCATAAGTATTCGTGCCGGCCAGCGTCAGCGTTCCCGCACCGGCCTTGTAAAGACCTACATGGAGCCCGGCAAGGCCGCTGGCCGTGACCGCTGCATTGTAGCCGTCCAGCATGGTCCGGGTCGTTGCCTTGGCCACGTCCCGATCCGTTCCGGTATAACTCAGCCAATTGGTATCATAGTACTTATACCGGGCGACGAGATCATCCTCTGTCCCCGAGGCGGCAATGAGGCCGGCCCGGATCTCTTTGATATCGTTGCTCCAGGTGGAATCATAGTCCTGGGTATCGATAGTGTACAGGGCCTGCTTCCCCGTTGTGCCGCTCAGCGTGTAGCTGCTGCTGATATCCGATGATTCCAGCCGCCGCGCATTCAGCGCAGCAGGTCCCCGGACTGCCGCCCCCGCATCCACCACGCCCTGACCAATAAGTTCCTGCCAGGGCACATCATAATAAATGCTGATATTACCCTTAGTTTTTGCGTCGGAATATACCGAGAGCAGATACTCTGACGTCTGGCCCTGCATATATTCATCGCATTTTGCCAGCAGCTCTGCCTGTGTCAAGGACTTCAGGCTGCTGTCCATGACGAAGATATTCTGCCTGTTTATCGTTTGCCCCTGAGCATCCCTATCCTCTTGTATCTGCATCACCAGCCCCTTGGAATACTCGATATTGCTATTGGCCGTGGAGAGCAGCACGTCGCCGATCTGTTTACCGCTCATATAAGGAAAGGCCTGCTGTACCAGCGCACCGGCACCAGTGACATAGGGAGCTGCCATCGATGTCCCTGACATCGATATATCAAGGATTCCTGTCCACGCATAGTCCGCATTGGCAGAAAAAATGCTGCTGCCCCGCGCGGCCAGCGTGCTGTCCTCCACATATTTTGCCAGATCGGAAAACCAGCTCATCACGTTGCTCTGCGCCTGATTGGCAGCGATCTTACCATCCTGGCGGGTATTGTAAGCATCCAGATTGGTAACCGACAATAACTTGGTACGCATAGCAGGGTATGCGGTCACTGCCAAAGGCTGCAATTCCGGCGTTGGATGCCCGCCATTTCCAGCGGCAAATACCAGCAGTTTCCCCTGCTGGCCGGCCAAAAGCATTGTGTCGCTATCGAGGTATGGTCTGATCTCTGCATAGGGATCAGCGTCCCAGGTGCTTTCATCGATATATCTGGCTCCCCCCCCAGGAATTATTGATGACCTTGATTTCCGGATGCGCCACATAATAGTCATAAGCATCTGCTCTTGTATAGAAAGTTCCATCACTATCATAATCATAGCCAACGGCAGATCCCGCAACTTCCGCATTGTAGGCTGCTCCCTGCATGCCGATGCCGTTGCGGTCCGCGGCCGCGATTCCGGCCACATGAGTCCCATGGTCTATTGTGTACCAGCAGTCTGCATAAACCCCATCTGCTTTGCCTTTTATATTCGATACGTTTATCATCTTCGAGCTTTTCTTCTGATTGAATTCCGGACACTGAAAATTGATAGGCTGATCGCAGACTCCAAGTGTGACGCCTGTACCGGTAAAGCCCAGACGATACGCTACCGCCGCGTTGATGAGATCCAGCCCGCCGCTCGCGTTGTATTCTGCATCCTCGATATCCGCAGCCTGCGCCATCAGCGGCGGTCCGCCTGCTGTCAAGGCCAGGGCAATCGCCAAGGCCAGCATATGTTTCCGCTTCATATAATTACCTCCCATATCTAATGAAGGAATCCCAATTTACCTTCTACTCCGATATCTCTGTTCCTAACTTATATTCCCTTCATCCGGCGGATAATCCTTTTTCAGCAATGAAAATTCTGACAAATTATCCATAACTTATGATCCGCATCTTTTCCAGCCGCTGCCTTTATTCACTCTTACGCATATTTTATCGTATATTTGCAATTTTTTCTTGACCTGGAGTCCGCTCCATGCGTTATATTATAGAAAACATTTGAAACGGAGTTCTTAGCATGAATGAACATACATTGCTTTCCCGACGGAATTTCCTCAAGCTGGGAGCGGCGGCCGTGGTGCTGGCGGGAAGCGGCTGGGCGCTGGGGGCCACCCCCTGGGGACGGCAGGCTTCCCATACGGCCAGAGCCTTGGTGAAGAGCGGCGGTCTGCAGGCGGAATATCTGCGCCAGATCATCGCGGCCGACAACAGCCGCTGCCGGACTGTCATGTGGCAGTCCGAAAAGCCGCTGGAGGATCCGCAGGTGGAAGTCCGTCCCGTTGGCCAGCAGCAGGGCTCTTCCATCCCGGCCCAAAACGAGAGCTTTACCGATGACGGGGTGACCTGCACCCTCTATACAGCGCTGATTGCTGATCTCACCCCCGGAAAGGCCTATGAATACCGCATTGCTTCCGGCGAGCAGGCCGGCGACTGGCAGCCGCTGCATCCCGACGATGGCGGCAGCTTCCAGGCTTTGATCTTTCCGGATTCCCAGTCCAATGACTACAGCGGCTGGAAGTCACTGGCCCAGGATGCCGCCCGCCGCAATCCGGAGGCCGCCTTTTTTGTGAACATGGGGGACCTGGTGGACAACGGCGAAGACCATACCCAGTGGAACGCCTGGTTCGATGCAGTGGATGGCATCATCAGCCGCATCCCGGTGGTTCCTCTGATGGGCAATCACGAAACCTACAACCAGCAATGGAAGGTGCGGCTGCCCGAGGCTTATCTCCACGAATTCGCCGTGCCGGAAAATGGCAGCGTGCAGTTCAACCGCTATTACTACTCCTTTGACTACGGACCGGTGCACTTCATCGTGCTCAATACCCAGTGGGATGAAACAGAGGAATTCAAGCCAGGCCTGCTGGATGAACAGCTGGCCTGGTTCCGGAGGGATATGGAAAAGAACCGCCGGAAATGGAACATCGTGCTGCTCCACAAGGATGTGCTGCAATACCGCATCCACAACCGCCCGGAGCGCAAGGAAGGCATTTCCGAAGAGGGCCGGGCCTTCATGCCCCTCTTTGATGAACTGGGCATCGATGTGGTATTCTCCGCCCATCTCCACACCTACCGCAACCGGGGCCATCTCTACGATTTCCAGCCAGCGGACAAGGGCCCGCTCTACATCCTCACGGGCGTGGCCGGCAATGTGCGCTACCCGGGGCTTTGGATTGACCATGCCCTGGACAGGAAAACAGCCCCTCAGCCCGAAACCGACAACTACCTGACCCTGGACGCCTCCAGCGATGCCCTGCACATCCGCTGCTTCCTGCCGGATGGAACAGAGATTGATTCCGCTGAGCTGAAAAAGTAAATCTCCAGCCTGACCGCAAAATCATCTGCCCGGCAATCGGCAGATGATTTTTTTCATTTGCAATATATTTTACAAAGGAAGTTGCCAATGATTTGGAGAATTATACAGATAAACCAATGGCTTTATCTATACATTGGTTCAGAAATTATTTTCTATATTTTGTGGATGCTGTACTATGGATTCCATAAGATTAATTTTCACAAATGGAGGCTGCTGATATGATTTCAGAAAAAGACATTATGAAGCTGCAGAATGGCAGTGACGTACGCGGCGTGGCGATACAGGGCGTCACGGATGAACCGGTCACCCTTTCCCCTGAGGCGGCAAACCGCATTGCTGCTGGATTTGTTGGTTTTTTAGCCCATCGGACAGGCAAGAAGCCCTGTGAGCTGAAGGTTGCTGTCGGCCATGATTCCCGTATCTCGGCCAGATCCCTGAAGTCCGAGGTACTGCAGGCCCTGACTGCAGCAGGCGTCAAGGCCGTGGACTGCGGTCTGGCATCCACTCCCGCTATGTTCATGTCCATTGTCTTTGACGAAACGAAAATGGACGGTTCCATCATGATCACAGCCAGCCATTTGCCTTATAACCGCAACGGCTTGAAGTTCTTCACCAAGGACGGCGGCCTGGAGCATGAGGATATCGAAGCTGTGCTGCACGAGGCTGTTTCAGCGCCCCAGCAGGCCGCTGATATCTCCAGCGTGCCCACCCTGGACCTCATCGCCATCTATTCCCGCCATCTGCGGGATAAAATCTGTGCGGGCATCCAGGCGGCCGACTATGACCAGCCCCTGAAGGGCCTGCATATCGTAGTGGACGCCGGCAATGGCGCCGGCGGCTTCTTTGCCGGCCAGGTGCTGGAGAAGCTGGGGGCGGACACCACCGGCAGCCTGTACCTCGATCCGGACGGCATGTTCCCCAACCATATCCCGAACCCGGAGAACCAGACGGCCATGGAAGCCATCCGCGGCGCGGTGCTCAGCAGCAAGGCGGATCTGGGACTCATCTTCGATACGGATGTGGACCGCATGAGCGCGGTGCTCCCTGACGGCAAAGAAATCAGCCGCAACGCCCTCATCGCCATGATGGCGGCCATCCTCGCTCCGGACTATCCGGGCAGCACCATCATCACGGATTCCGTCACCTCGGATGAGCTCACCACCTTCCTGGAAAAGGAGCTGGGTCTCAAGCATCATCGCTACATGCGGGGCTATAAGAACGTCATCGACGAATGCATCCGCCTGAACCAGGCCGGCACTGTCTCCCCGCTGGCCATCGAGACCTCCGGCCATGGTGCGCTGAGCGAGAACTACTACCTGGACGACGGCGCCTACCTGGCCGTAAAACTGCTCATTGCCGCCGCCCGGGCGAAAAAGGAAGGCCGTCCCCTCAGCACCCTGATCCAGGCTCTGGGCTATCCGGCCGAAAGCCGGGAATACCGTCTGAAGATCAAGGGCGTAGAGGACTTCCGGGGCTACGGCCAGGGCGTGCTCAAAACCTTTGAGCAGCGGGCTGAGGCCGCGGGCATCCAGATTGCCCATCCCTCCTATGAGGGCGTGCGCCTGGTATTTGCCAATGGCTGGGCACTGCTGCGGCTCTCCCTGCACGATCCGAACATGCCGCTGAACGTGGAAAGCCGGGATGCCGGCGGCACCGCCAAAATCGCGGCCCAGGTCCGGCAGCTGCTGGAGGGCTTCGACAAGCTGGACCAGAGCGTTTTCAACAACTGATTTCAATAACATAGCCGCAAAATTTACAGGGCGCTTTACAGGCGCTCTGTTTTTGTTTTCTGCAGGCTTTTCTGTTATAACCCGGTACACAATCTTGTTGAAACGCTGCTTGGAATGATTTCGCGTTGCGAAACCCTAAACAATAGCGTTATAATAACGAGTACGGATACCATTTACATATTTTTCTGAATCTCCATCTCCTAGCAGGAAGATACCGTTCCAGCTAGAATAATGTAAGGTATGCAGTTTTAAGGAGTGAAAAGATGATCAATCATAGAATAACACCGATGACCGAGAGCGGTCTGCTGGCCGCCATTACCGTCATCATGGGCCTTGTCGCCGTATACATCCCCGTGCTGGGCATGGCAGCGGCCATCCTCTGGCCGCTGCCCATCATCGTGCTGGTGGTGCGCCACGGCCTGCGCTGGGGCGTCATGGCCGCAGTCAGTGCCGGAGCCATCATGGCCATGCTCATCGAGCCCATGGTATCCCTGCGCATGCTCATCACCTTCGGACCGGTGAGCCTCATGCTGGGCTATGGCTTCCGCCAGCAGTGGCCGGCAGCCAGGGTGCTGCTGCTCTCCCTGCTGGCAGCGGTGATCGCCATGCTGGCAGGCCTCGGCCTGGTCTTTTTGATCACCGGCATCAATCCTTTTACCCTGCAGCTGGATATCATGAAGGAATCCATCGCCGCCTCCACCGAGGCCTATCGCAGCATGGGCATCGATGAAGCCGAGCTGGCCAAAACCACCGAGGAATTCAGCAAGGCCATGGACGCCGTGGCCCTGCTGCTGCCGCTGGTGCTCACCGCCTCCGCCATCCTCATCACCTATATGAATTTCTGGATCGGCGGCCGGGTACTGCGCCGCCTGGGCCATGAGGTCCCGGTGCTGCCGGCCTTTGCCCAGTGGCGCCTTCCCAAGGCCTTCCTTTATCTCTTCGGCTTTGCCCTGGTGGGCATGTACTGGGGCGGCACCCGGGAAGTGGGGCTGCTCTATCAGATTTCCCTGAACGTGAACATGTTCGCCTCCTTCGGCGGCTTCCTGCAGGGAGCCGCTGTGCTGGCCTGGCTGGCCAAGCGGGCCCGGATGTCCTCCTGGCTGCTGGGCGTGGTGCTGGTGTTTATCCTGTTCAATGGCTTCTTCGCGCAAATACTGGCCTTTGTGGGCCTTTTCGATATGATTTTCGACTATCGCCGCCGTTTCGAGCAGAGAAACAGCGACCGGAAATGAGGTGAATACTAATGCCGCGCAATCTTTCTGCCTGGATCGATATCTGCATCCACCTGGCGGTCATTCTGCTGCTGGTCCTGGTGATATCTTCTTATAATCTCTATGTGGGTACCATTGCCCTGGTGGTCTGGGCCTGCATGCTGTTTTTCGCCCGGGAACGCTGCCTGGCCCGGAAAAGCGGCTTCACCAGCTACTGCCAGAACATCATCCGCAACGTGAACGAGGTCTCCAACTATGCGGTAGAACGTCTGCCCCAGGCCGTGCTCATCGTGGATACCGACGGCCGGCTCCAATGGTTCAACCGGGAGCTGGAAAAATTCCTGGGCCAGCGCCCGGAGCTGGGCATTTCCATCAAGGATTTCTGGCCCGGCATCATCCTGACGCCCATCTGGGGCACCGAGGGTGAATACGTATTTGCCCATGAGGGCACTTACTACAAGGTATTCTACCGCCCGGTATCCACCGTAGATGATATGCACGGCCTCATGGCCCTCTACATCTCCGACACCTCGAACTTTGAGCAGCTGAAGCGGGAGCATCAGCTTTCCCGCACCGTGCTCTGCTATATCCAGATTGATAACTACGACGAGGTGCTCTCCGGTCTCTCTGACGCAGAGCGCACCGCCCTGGTCTATGAAGCCAACCGCCTCATAGATGAATGGCTGCACCATTTGGGCGGCTTCCTGCGCCGGGTATCCGAGGACCTGTACGTGGCAATCATGACCCGGGAGGCTCTGGACCATGCCCTGGCGGAAAAATTTGACATTCTGGACAAAATCCGCAGCCTGCACAGCACCAATCGGCTGCCGGTGACCCTGAGCATGGGCATTGCGGTGGCCGGCACCCAGAGCATGGACGAGCTGGGCTCTCAGGCCCAGGCAGGGCTGGATCTGGCCCTGGGCCGGGGCGGTGACCAGGTGGCCGTGCAGATTGACGGCAAAACCCAGTTCTACGGCGGCAAGGCCAAGGCCGTGGAGAAGCATACCCGGGTCAAGGCCAGAGTTGTGGCCCACGCCATCAGCGAAATCATCAGCAATTCCGACGAAGTCTTCATCATGGGCCATCACAACGAGGATTTTGACTGCCTGGGTGCAGCCATGGGCGTGGCCAAAATGGCCCGTCAGCTGAAAAAACCGGTCCATATCATCCTCAGCGACATGAATGAGGGCATCGATAAATTCACCGACCTCCTGAAGGACAAGGAAACCTACACCAATCTTTTCCTGCCCGCCAAGGAGCTTTTCAACATCACCAGCCTGAACCCGGTACTCTTCGTGGTGGATACCCATATCCCCCATCTGGTAGCTGCTCCGGGCCTCCTGGACCAGGTCCATCAGATCATCGTCATCGACCATCACCGCCGCAGCGAGCAGTTCATCCAGAACCCGCTGCTGGTCTATATCGAACCCGCCTCCAGTTCCACCAGTGAGCTGGTCACGGAGCTGCTGATGTACTTCAATGACGACCTGGTGCTTTCCCGGGTGGATGCCACGGCCCTCTATTCCGGCATCGTAGTGGATACGAAGAATTTCGCGGTACAGACCGGCGTGCGCACCTTTGATGCGGCGGCCTACCTGCGGCGCAGCGGTGCTGATCCCGTCATGGTGCGCCATCTGTTCCGCACCGACTATGAAACGAACCTGGTGCTCTCCCGGGCCAAGGCCAGCTCCGAGCTTTTCGACAACGGCCTCATCGTCACCACCATTCCCAACATCATCCCCAACATCCAGGCCACAGCGGCCCAGGTGGCGGATTCCCTGCTGCGCATCGAGAACGTGCGCATGAGCCTGGTTGTATTCCAGCTCACGGCTGACACCATCGGCATCAGCGCCCGGTCCACCGGGGAAATCAACGTGCAGGTCATCATGGAGACCTTCGGCGGCGGCGGCCATCAGAACGTGGCCGGTGCCCAGGTACAGAACAAGAGCCTTGAGGAGGTCTGCCAGCAGGCAATCACCTTGAGCAAAAAATATATTGAGGAGAATGATAAAGATGAAAGTAATCTTACAGCAGGATATTAAAAAAATCGGTAAAAAGGGCGATATCGTAGAGGTATCCGAGGGCTACGGCCGTAACTTCCTTCTGCCGAAAAAATACGCCATCGAGGCCAATGCGGCCAATGTGAATGTAGCCAAGGCCCAGGCGGCCTCCGCCGCCCGCAAGAAGCAGCAGGCCTCCGATGAAGCCCAGCTCATGGCGGCCCAGCTGGCAAAAATCGAAGTCACCATCCCGGTGAAAATCGGCGATGGCGGGCGCCTCTTCGGCTCCGTCACCGGCAAGGATGTGGCTGAGGTACTGAAAAAAGCCCATCAGATCGATATCGACAAGCGCAAGATTTCCATTAAAAATGAAGTGGTCGGCGTGGGCACCTATGACGCTGTCATCAAGGTACACCCTGAGATAACCAGCACCATCAAGGTACACGTTGTCGCCGGCTGACCCCAATAGCAGAAAGAGGCTTTTATGAAAGAATTTTTGAACCGACTGTTCCATCGCAAAAAAAAGCGCCCCGCCGCCCCGGAAACTCCGGCTTCCCTGCCGGAGACAGAAATCGACCGGGAGATCGAGGCTCTGTACGGTATACTGGCCGATATCCTCGGCTCTGACAAGCTGGTCATCAAGGCCGGAAAAATGGATGCAATGACTCTCATGCGCTCACCTCTACGGGGTGAGCGTGTGCTCGCTTTACAGCGGATCATTCTGGAAAATCCTACCATTGAAGAAATCCCGAAGGAAGGGGATATTCCCGCCATCCTCCATGCTCTCACCGCGGAGGTGGCCGACATCGTGGCCCGCCGCTCCGTGGAGGACAAAATCGAAAAGAAGATTGCGGAAAAGCTGGAGGAAAACCACCAGGACTACGTAAAGGACATCCGCATGCAGGTGCTGAAGGAAGAAAAGCCGGAGGCGGAAACACCCCAGGAAAAGAAGAAGCGGGAGGAACTGGAAGCGCTGGAAAAGGTGAGCCTGACCCAGTCCGTAATGGAGCTGCTGCGCCCGAAGACCCTGGAGGAAATCGTGGGCCAGCCCCGGGCCGTGAAATCCCTCATGGCCAAGCTCAGCTCTCCCTATCCCCAGCATCTGCTGCTCTACGGCCCCCCGGGAGTAGGCAAGACCACCGCCGCCCGGCTGGTGCTGGAGGCTGCCAAACAGAAGGAGCTTTCTCCCTTTGCGGCTGCGGCCCCCTTTGTGGAAACCGACGGCACCACCCTGCGCTGGGATCCCCGGGACATGACGAATCCCCTGCTGGGCTCCGTCCATGACCCCATCTACCAGGGCGCCCGCCGGGACCTGGCGGACAGCGGCGTACCAGAACCCAAGCCGGGCCTGGTAACCGAAGCCCATGGCGGCATCCTGTTCATCGATGAAATCGGCGAAATGGACGAAATGCTGCAGAACAAACTGCTGAAGGTACTGGAGGATAAGCGGGCTTATTTTGAGTCGGCCTATTACGATCCCACCGATGAAAAGGTGCCTCCTTATATCAAGAAGCTGTTCGATGAAGGCGCCCCGGCGGATTTCGTGCTCATCGGAGCCACCACCCGGGATGCCTCCCATATCAATCCGGCCTTGCGCTCCCGCTGCGCCGAAATCTATTTCGAGCCGCTGACGCCCCGGCACATCGAAATCATCGTGGAAAACGCAGCCAGGAAGCTGCAGGCCCGGCTGGGTGAAGGCGTTGCCCAGCTCATCAGCGAATACACCATTGAGGGCCGCAAGGCCATCAACATACTGGCGGACGCCTACAGCCTGGCCCTGGAACGGCTGGCTCAAGAACAGCCGGAATTGAAGCCGGAGCTGAAGCCGGCAGCCGCCCCGGAAGAAAATGACCTGACGGCAGGCGGCAAAGCAGCCCTGCCGCCAGTGGCCATAAATCGCGGGGACATCTACGAGGTGGCCCAGGTCAGCCGCCTCTCCCCCTACGTGACGAAAAAAGCCTCCGACACCCCGGAGGTGGGCCATATCTTTGGCCTGGGCGTAGCGGGCTTTTTAGGCTCCGTCATCGAAATCGAGGCCATCGCCTTCCCCGCCCATGAAAAGGGCAAGGGCAGCGTGCGCTTCAACGAGACAGCGGGCAGCATGGCCAAGGACTCCGTCTTCAATGCGGCCTCCGTCATGCGCCGCCTTACCGGCAAGGACCTGCACGACTACGATGTGCACATCAACGTGATCGGCGGCGGCAACATCGACGGCCCCAGTGCCGGCACCGCCATCCTGGCAGCCATCGTCTCCGCCGTCACCGGCCGCAGGATCCGTCAGGACACAGCGGTCACCGGCGAAATCTCCCTGCAGGGACGGGTGCGCCCGGTGGGAGGCGTATTTGAAAAGGCCTACGGCGCCAAGCAGGCAGGCATCCGCACCCTCATCATCCCGAAGGAAAACGACAAGGACATCCCGAAGGATCACCTGGGGCTGGACATCCATGCCGTGAGCACCGCCGAAGAGGCCTTTGGCTGGATCTTTGCCGATGAACCGGCAGCGAACACAGAGGAGGAAGCAAATAAGTAAATAAAAATACAGGCAAATGTGAACGAACATGCTATAATGTGTTTGTGGAGGTTAAGAATATGAACACATCAAATGCTACTAATTATAAACCAAAGGATTTTGCTGGACTAATCGGTGTGAGCGTCAAAACATTGCAAAGATGGGACAGAGAAGAAGTTCTGAAAGCATATCGTACACCAACCAATCGAAGATATTATACCTATGACCAATATCTAAAATTCAAAAGGGGGAATCTTCAGGATGGGCGTAAGATAGTCGTTTATGCCAGAGTATCCACGCGCAATCAACAGAATGACCTGGACAGTCAGGTAAAGTTCTTATTAGACTATTGCAATGCCAAGGGCATGATCGTAGATGAGTGCATCGAGGATTTCGGCAGCGGACTGAATTATAACCGCAAGAAGTGGAACAAACTGCTGGAGGAAGTGATGGAACAGAAAATAAAGACCATCATTGTTACCCATAAAGATCGTTTTATCCGCTTCGGTTTTGACTGGTTTGAAAAGCTTTGTCTGAAATATGATACTCAGATTCTTATCGTCAAGAACGAAAAACTTTCACCGCATGAAGAATTAGTGCAGGATATTGTTTCGATACTTCACGTATTCAGTTGTCGATTATATGGATTACGTAAGTACAAAACCGAGATAAAGAAGGAATATGACAATGTTGAAGAGCTACAAGACGGAAATACTACCGACTGCTGAGCAGCAAGACAAAATTTGCCGCTCTATGGGGATTTGTCGTTGGCTCTATAATGAGTATATTGCAAGAAACAAGCGATTGTACAGATTATATCAACGTGGTTATCTTGACGAACACCAGAAACATTTCATATCTGCAATGGACTTCGACAAATTCGTGAATCATCATCTGAAGAACCGCGAGGAACGCATTTGGATTAATGAGTGCGGTTCTAAAGCTAGAAAGAAAGCAATTACCGATGCGGAGACTGCTTTCAAAAAGTTTTTTAAGGGACAGGCAGGCTTTCCAAAATTCAAGAAGAGAAATCGTCAGTCGGTGGGTATCTATTTCCCAAAGAATAATAAAGGCGACTGGACGATTGAACGGCATCGGTTGCAGATACCTACTATAGGCAAGGTCAAACTCAAAGAATATGGTTATCTGCCTGTAGGAGCAGTTGTAAAGAATGGCGTGGTTTCACAGAAAGCCGACCGTTATTATGTATCCATAGTAGTCGATATCCAACCTAAACATTATGCAGGGTCAACTGGTGAAGCACTGGGGATTGACCTTGGAGTAAAAGATTTCGCCATCCTGAGCGATGGGGCCAAGTACAAGAACATCAGCAAGATAACTGCCATCAGGCAGTTGAAGAAACATCTCAGGCGCGAGCAAAGGCGCTTATCAAGAAAACTTGAAAACAAGAAAAAGAGAGGTGAAAAATCTGCTACACACTTTGCAAATATCTCAAAAAATGTATTGAAGGTTCAAAAATTGCATCAACGATTGGCTTCAATCAGAACCAATTACACGAATCAGGTTATCAACGAAATCGTAAAGCGAGAACCAAGCTACATTACGATTGAAGACCTGAACGTAAAAGGTATGATGAAGAATCACCATTTGGCAAAAGCCGTTGCAGAGTGCAAGTTTTATGAATTCCGCACTAAGCTGACGGCAAAATGCCATGAGCACGGTATAGAACTCCGCGTGGTAGACAGGTTCTACCCGAGTTCCAAAACTTGTCATGAATGTGGATACATTAAACATGACTTGAAGCTTTCGGATAGAGAATACATCTGTCCGAAATGCGGAAATACGATTGACCGTGATTATCAGGCGGCATTGAACCTTCGTGATGTTAAAGAATATGAGGTAGCTTAATAGCACAAGCTCTCGTATATGTACCGATGGCTAAAAGATAGCACAAGCTAACGCTTGTGCTAAGTCGGGAATTTACGGCTATGGAGTGTGACACCAAACGTTAGTAGCTAGCGAGTAATCGCAGTGAGGACGCACACGATGAAATAGCAAGAGAATACCGTGAGGTTTCTCCAAAACATCTGAAATATACATCTGAGTATATTTTATGTAGCAGAATCCATCATGATTGAACGCGTACCACCCCAAAACATCGAGGCTGAGCAGGCTGTCCTCGGAGCCATGCTCATCAAAAAGGAAGCCATTGCCGAGGTATCCCAGATTCTGCGCCCCGCGGACTTTTACCGGGAAGCCCATCGCATCGTCTACGAGACCATGCTGGAGCTTTTCAACAAAAACGAGGCCGTGGATCTCATCACCGTCACGGAGCAGCTGCGCAAGAGCGACCAGCTGGAAAAGGCCGGCGGCATCGCCTTTGTGACCTCTCTGGCCAACGCTGTCCCCACCGCGGCCAACGTGGAATACCACGCCCGCATCGTGGAAGAAAAGGCCCAGCTCCGGAACCTCATCAACTCCGCCACGGAAATCGCCGGCATGGCCTATGAAGCCAACGACGACATCGCGGACGTAATGGATAAATCCGAGAAAATGATCCTGGAGGTGGCCGCCCGGCAGAACGGCGGCGCCTTTGTGCCCATCAAGGAAATCCTCATGGAAACCTTCAGCAAGATCGAGAAGCTCTATGAGACCAAGGGCGGCATCACCGGCCTGCCCTCCGGCTTCAAGGATCTGGACAAGCTCACCTCCGGGCTCCAGCCCTCCGACCTCATACTGGTGGCCGCCCGCCCCAGTATGGGCAAGACGGCCTTCACCCTGAACATCGCCCAGTACGTAGCCGTCCACGAAAATAAATCCGTGGCTTTCTTTTCCCTGGAAATGTCCAAGGAACAGCTGGTGCAGCGCATGCTCTGCTCCGAGGGCGGCATCGACTCCCAGCGGCTCCGGGTGGGCGAGCTGGAGGAAAACGACTGGGAAAAGCTCATCAACGCGGCGGACCGGCTCTCCCGGGCCCCCATCTACATCGACGATACCGCCGGCATCACCGTCATGGAGCTGCGCTCCAAGGCCCGCCGGCTGAAGGCGGAGCACGACCTGCAGCTCATCGTCATCGACTACCTGCAGCTCATGCAGGGCCGCTCCTCCAAGAACAGCGACAACCGCCAGCAGGAGATCTCTGAGATTTCCCGCTCCCTGAAGGCCCTGGCCCGGGAGCTCAACGTGCCGGTCATCGCCCTTTCCCAGCTCAGCCGCAGCGTGGAATCCCGCCAGGTCAAAAAGCCGATGCTCAGCGACCTGCGTGAATCCGGCTCCCTGGAGCAGGATGCGGACATCGTCATGTTCCTGTACCGGGAGGATTACTATGATCCGGAAACCGAGCACAAGAACATCACCGATGTGATCATCGCCAAGCACCGCAACGGCCCGGTGGATACGGTACAGCTCTTCTTCCACAAGCAGTTCACCAAATTCGCCGACCTTTCCCGCATGGCCTAAATAACCAGCGAAGCTCTTCCTGTATCGCGTTTCTTCCCGATTCCTCATATTTTCTATTGACAAAGGAATATCTTGTGGTTAATATAAAGGTATGAAATCGTTCCCACAATAGACCACCAGAAAGGAAGGATATACCATGCAGGATATTCGCATAGAATGCCCCCTGAAGGGCCGGCTCATTCCCCTCAGCGAGGTAAAGGATCCCGCCTTTGCCAGCGGAGCCATGGGCCGGGGCGCGGCGGTACAGGCCCCGGAAGGCCGGGTACTGGCCCCCTTTGACGGCACCATCACCGTATTTTTCGATACCAGGCACGCCCTGGGACTCCACTCGGAGGATGGCATCGATCTGCTCATCCATGTGGGCCTGGACACCGTGAACCTCAACGGCCAGTACTTCACCGCCCATGCTGCCCAGGGCGACACCATAAAAAAGGGTCAGCTGCTGCTGGAATTCAACCGGGAAGCCATCGAGGCGGCGGGCTATGATGCCACCACTCCGGTGCTGGTGACCAACGCGGCGGACTACGGCAAAATCACCCTGGCGGCGGAAGCCCAGCAGCTGGAATCCCTGCCGGAGCAGCCTGCCCCCGGTGCTGAACCGGCAGCGCCGGCACCGGACCCGGACAGCAGCCTTTCCCGGGAGGAACGGGTAGCAGCCCAGATCCTCCAGCATATCGGCGGCAAGGAAAACATTCGCTCCGTGGAGCACTGTGCCACCCGGCTTCGCCTGATCCTGAAGGACAGAGCCCAGCTGGATGAAAAGGCCATCGAGAACATCGACGGGGTAAAGGGCCAGTTCTTTGCGGCGGCCCAGTTCCAGATCATCCTGGGCACCGGCTTCGTGGACAAGGTCTACGGCGTCATCGTGCGGGACAATGCATCACTGGCCGGCACCAGCAACAAGGAAGCCGCCTATGCGGAAATGACCGCAGTGCAGAAGATCTCCCGCACCTTCGGCGACGTCTTCGTTCCCATCATCCCCGTTCTGGTGGCCACCGGGCTCTTCATGGGCCTGCGGGGCATGGCCCAGAGCCTGGGCCTGCAGTTCAGCGACAATTTCCTGCGCATGTCCCAGATCCTCACAGATACCGCCTTTGCCTTCCTGCCCGCGCTGGTGACCTGGTCCACCATGAAGAAATTCGGCGGCACCCCGGTCATCGGCATCGTGCTGGGACTCATGCTGGTGGCGCCTCAGCTGCCCAACGCCTACGCGGTGGCCGGCGGCACGGCGGATCCCATACCCATGGATATCTTCGGCATCACGGTGCAGGTCATCGGCTATCAGGGCTCGGTACTGCCGGCACTGGTGCTGGGCATCTTCGCAGCCAAGCTGCAGCAATGGCTCAAGACCTTCATCCCCGATATGCTGGACCTCATCGTCACCCCCTTCCTGACCCTGCTCATCTCCATGATCCTGGGCATCCTGCTGGTAGGCCCCATCATGCACACGCTGGAAATCGGCGTCTTTGACGCGGTCAAGTCCTTTCTGGAGCTTCCCTGGGGCATCGGCGGCCTCATCGTAGGCGGCCTGCAGCAGGTCATCGTAGTCAGCGGCGTGCACCATGTGTTCAACGCGCTGGAAATCGAGCTGCTGGCCACCACCGGCCGGGATGCCTTCAACGCCATCATCACCGGCGCCATCGTGGCCCAGGGCGGCGCGGCACTGGCCGTAGCCCTGAAGACCAAAGACCCCAAGAAACGCTCCCTCTACATCTCCTCCACCATCCCCGCCTTCCTGGGCATTACGGAGCCGGCCATCTTCGGCATCAACCTGCGGTTCGTGAAGCCCTTTGTCTACGCACTCATCGGCGGTGCCTGCGCCGGCGCCTGCGCCAGCCTCATGCATCTGGCCGGTACAGGCATGGGCATCACGGTACTGCCCGGTGCCCTGTTATACATGGACCATCTTTTTGAATATCTCATCGTCAACGCAATCGGCTTCGGCGTCGCCTTCGGCTTGACCTTTACCCTGTTCAGGACCGAGGAGTGACCCGGACCCCGACCCATAAAGGAGGAAGTTTTCATGAACAAAGCGGAAATCGATCAAAAGGTGCGGGAATCCCTGCCCTTCAGCCATCGCTGGCACAATCGTTTCCATCTGGAAATGCCCTTCGGCCTCATCAATGACCCCAACGGCCTGATTTTCCACCAGAATGAATACCATATCTTTTTCCAATGGAATCCCCTGGGCTGCGAGCATAAAAACAAAAGCTGGGGCCATGTCCGGACCCGGGACTTCATCCACTACACCCGGCCGGAGCTGGCTCTCTGGCCCTCGGATCCCCAGGACAAGGACGGCTGCTATTCCGGCTGCGCCTACGCTGACGGCCGGGCACTCCATGTGATCTATACCGGCAACGCCAAGGACGAAGCCGGCACCCGCAGCTCCTGCCAGCGCCTGGGCACCCTGCAGCCAGACGGCACCATCCGCAAGGATGCCATCCTGATTCCGGAACCGCCCCAGGGCTATACCGCCCATTTCCGTGATCCCTACCGCTTCCGCCGGGGCGGAAAGAATTATCTGGTGGTGGGGTCCCAAACGACGGAAAAGCGGGGCTGCGTACTCCTTTACGGCGAACAGCCCGAGGGCTGGCAGTTCCTGGGCGAGCTGCACACCCGGCTGGGCACCTTCGGCTACATGTGGGAGTGCCCGAATATGCTTCAGTTCGGTGATCATGATGTATTGCTCTTCTGTCCCCAGGGCATCAAGGAAGAAGAATTCAAATACCAGAACCGCTATTCCTGCGGCTACATCACCGGCCACTTCTCCCCCTCGGCCCGGGAGCTTATGCACGGACGCTTCCACGAGCTGGACAAGGGCTTCGACTTCTACGCTCCCCAGGTCTTCCGCCACGAGGGCCGCAACATCCTGCTGGGCTGGATGGGCATGCCCGACTGCGATGAGGACTATCCCACTGCGGAATACGGCTGGCAGTACACCCTGACCATGCCCCGGACCCTCACCCTGCGCCAGGGACAGATTTATGCCCAGCCAGCCCGGGAGCTGGAGGCGCTGCGCATCGAAGACAGCACCCAGGAACTCTCCGCCCAGCAGGAGCGGCACATCTCCGCCAGCCTGCCCGAGGGCGCGGAAATCCTGCTGGACATCGACCTGGGCGAGATCACCCAGCTCCATTTCGACCTGCTCTACGGACTGGAAAAGCTGCGCCTGACCTATGACCGCAAAACCCAGGTCATGACCATTGACCGCCGGGGCATGAAGTACGGCGGCCGGGGCCTGCGCACCTTCCGCCTCTTCGCGGAGGAGCACCTGGCCCTGCATCTCTTCGTGGACAAGACCGCCATCGAGGGCTTTTTCCAGCACGGCGAACGCACCGCTTCCCTGCTGGTCTTCCCTGAAAAAAACATCCTGCCGGAACTCTCCATCGAGGCGGATGCCCCCATGGAAAACCTCACCGGCCAGATCTGGCAGCTGGACAACATCAAATTCAATCGCTGATGCAAAAAAAATGAGGCTGTCGCACGCTACATCATATTTCATAAGTATACAATACCCGCACCCCATGTCCGCCCTTTGAAGGGCGGGGGACCATGCGCAGCATGGTGGTGGGATGCATCGGCTGTATACTTATAAAGTAGATGTCTTTCGTGCGACAGCCTCATTTTTATTTTTTACAGCTCCGCTAATGATTTCTTCCCATAGAGCCGGGCTGTGTATTCCCATATCTCCTCGTTCATATTGCGTCCCTGGGCCTTGCGGGACTGCACCTGGCGCCAGAGCAGCTCCAGCGTCCGCTCCGAATAGGTGTACATCTCCCCCCGCATATAGGTCTCGCAGGAAGTCTCCCACCGGGCTGCCTGACTGGCATGGATAGGCCGGCCCTGCTCCACCACATGGGGGACCCGCTTCGCCAGCTCGTCCAGCCAGCTCAGCTGCTGGCGCAGGAGCTGCTGCACCAGCTGGCGCTTCTTCATGCTCAGCGCCGGCAGCTGCGGCTGCAGCGCCGCGAACTCCGTCGGCTGGGTATCCTCCATCATATAGCCGTATTTATAGGCCATGAGATTTTCTCCCCGATCCGCCGCCCCGGCCAGATCCTGGTAATAGCTCACCAGTGTCTCCATATCCCATGCCATGAACTGACTGGTACGCATGATCAGAAAGGTCCGGCGGTCATCCTGGCAGGACGCCCGCTGCCCCTGATTCTGTACTGTGGTGAACATCTGCCATTCCAGCTCCAGCACCTTCTGGAAAAGCTCTTCCCCTGCATCCGTCATCTTCATATCCCCCTTCAGCACTCCTGCATGATATGCAGGGAGCGCAGCCTTTCATCCTGTATTTTGGCCGCGATGGCCGGGCTGTAATCGATGAGGAAATCACTGGATCCCTCCGCGATATGCTGCCGGGCCCACTCCTGCCGCACCATGCTGCAGACCTGCTCAATGGCCGCCACCGCAGCCTTTTCATCCGGTGCCGCACAGAGCTCTGCCAGCCAGCTGTGCACGCCGGAAAGTATGGGCAGCTCCTTCAGGCCCCGATGGGCCCATTTGTAAAAGGGCATATAGCGATGATTCAGCAGATACACCATGGAGCAGGCTGCCTGGACAAACTCGCCCAAAGCGCAGGCCGCTGCCACCTTTTCCCCCCGCTGCAAGCAGCGGGGATAGTTGTACTGGCCGCTCTGGGCCATGGTGGCCGCCCGCACAGAAATCTTCTTCAGCCGTACGTCCTCAGGATAGTACTGCAGCAGCCCCTGACGGATCGCGCTGAACTTGCCCAGCGGATCGGCAAATACCGCGCCGTTGGTCGCTTTGGCCAGGAAAGGCTCCGGCAGCCGGCTCCATTCCGCCACCGACTCCGGCACCCGGGCCATGCCGATGAACTGCCGATAGAAGTCCGCAATGCGCAGCACGCCCACCCGGCCCTCGCCGCCGGCGAATACCCGCCGGGCCGGGAAACCGCCGAACTCTCCCGGCAGGCTGTCGTAAGCCCGCTGCAGCTCCTGACCGAAGGTCACATAATCCTCATTGGTAAGCCAGATGCAGAAGGAAGGCCCCCAGTCGTGGTCCCGGGACAGGGCATCATCGAAGCCCAGGCATTCCGATCCGTCTCCCGCCAGCCCGATGGCCATACGGTCCAGCTGCCCGGGGAACCTCTTCTCCAGCATGGGCCGCCCCACCTGCTCGTAATAGGCCCGGGACAGAGCCAGCCCCTGCTGCAGGCTGCCCAATGGCACCCCGGCAGCGGCCGGCACCGGCTGGGGTGCGGCGGGTGGTGCCGGACGCAGAGCCGCCAGCTTCTCCTGGGCATACTGACGGTTCTTCTCCGCCTCCCAGTACTCTTCCGTCCGGCCAAAGAAGGACTCCGTGACCTCCTGGGAACAGGTAAAGAGCCGCACCGCCTCCGGATATTCCCCCTTGTCCAGCGCGATCATGCCGCTGAGATTCAGAGCCGCCGCATAATGCAGCCCCTTTTCCGGCAGAGACTCATAAAGCTGCAGTGCCTGCCGGGCATACTCCGCCGCCTTATCCTTCTGACCCTTGTGCCAGGCACAGGTTCCCAGGTTCACCAGGGTCACCGCTTCCTCCTCCCGCTGCTCCGGATACCGGCGGATAATTGGCAGCGCCTCCTCCAGGCACCGCACCGCCTCGTCGTACTGCTCCTCATCCATGTACAGCAGCGAAAGGTTATTCAGCACCGTGGCATAGTAGTAGCTGTTCCGGCCCGCAACCCGTTCGTAGATATGCAGCGCCTCATTGTAAAGGCTCTGGGCCCGGGTGTATTCCTTTTTGAGCCGCAGGGTTCCGGCCATGTTGATGCGGTTCGTGGCATACTCCACAGAATCGCAGCCGAGAGATCCCGCAATATCCGTTGCCGCCTCCGTAAAGGCCTGCAGGGATTTGTCATAATCTCCCCGTCCCCGGTAATAGGTCCCCAGCTCATTGAGTGCGGCTACGAACACAGTGTCATGAGCACCGCAGCAGATCCGGTGCTCATTCAGTGTCCGGCGCAGAAAACCCTCGATCTTATCCGTTTCATGATTGCTGTACAGCTGATCCAGGGCCGCATAAAACTCCGTCAATCCTTCACGCATATGGTTTGCCTCTTTTTCTGGTATTTTCTTTCATTATACTTTATATTTTCTGTCAATTAGTATGAGGATATAGCCCAAAACCGGGTAATATACAAAACCGGCCCAGACTTTTTCAATACTCATTCTTACCCCTGGAAAATACCAGTTCCGGACAGCAAAAAGCCCCAGGCTTGTGCCCAGGGCTTTTTGCTGTACATCAGATAGCTTTTCTGTCTCGGTTTGCTGCTGCCAGAGAAATGCGCCGTATACGCTCAAAGGGGAATCCCCGATAGGCGTACCGTAAATCCATATAGCCATCACCCAATGAAAAAGTGATTTTCTGCAAGCTTTTCTGCGAATGCTTCTCGATCTTTTGAATGTAAAACTGAATTTCCTCTGGAGAGAGCTGTCCATTCTCGACAACAACACCGATCCCATCGACAACCATGGTAAAACCTCCCCGCAAACAACTTCCTGAAATTATGGCCTGCTGCTAAAAAAAGCAAACCAAAGCCATGGCTTATTATACTACAAAACATAACTTTTGTTAAGCATACCAAAAAAATTATTAAAACAAGTCTAAAAATGTTACTAAGATTTGAGCATGTTCTACTCATTTTTTGTCACATTTACACAAAACTCGTTCCGGTTGTCCTTTTTCAGGGAACTTCTATACCAATAAAAACAGCTCCCATCCCCAAGGATAGGAGCCGCCGCGCAGTCCGTCAGATAAAATACATTAGGTTGTCCGGGGGCAGCTGCTTCTCCGCCTCCGCCAGCACCGCCGCCAGGCTGATCTGCCCCAGAGACTGCCGGATGGCCTCATCCAGCGGCTGGAACACCATGGTCTGCAGCGCCTGATCCAGCGCCGGCTGCTTTTCCGCCGTGGTGACTGCCGCCGGCTCCACCAGCGCCAGCTCGATGGCCACCAGGATATCATAGACACTGATATCCTTCGGTGCCCGGGCCAGCTGATAGCCCCCCTGGGATCCCTTGATGGAATCCACCAGCCGGGCCCGCTTCAAAAGAGAAAACACCTGCTCCAGGTAAATCTTCGATATCCCCAGCTTTTCCGATATGCTGATGATGGTAACAGGCAGCCCCGCCTCATAGTTCATGGCCAAATGAGTCATAGCCGCCAGCCCATACCGCCCCTTCGCCGAAATCTTCATAAACGATACCTCATTTCATACTTATACTCTATGTTATAATGATAATAAATATTTCACCTAAAGTCAATTACCTATTGATGATGTAGGTTTATTTGGCTCCCCTGCCAGTGGAGGCTTTGGGCCGCAGCGATTTTTGCCTCCCCTGCTAGGACGCTTTTGGCTCCCCTGCTAGGGGAGCTGGCGCGAAGCGCCTGAGGGGTTGCTGGCCGGGGCTGAGCTTCTGGTCTTGGAAAAAGCCAGGAATCGCAGCATAGCAAAGACCGCTAACCCCTCCGTCACGGCTTCGCCGTGCCACCTCCCCTAGCAGTGGAGGCTTTGGGCCGCAGCAGCTTTTGGCTCCCCTGCTAGGTGAGCAGCGAACCGCAGCTTTAGCTGCCTGTGAATCGCCATCCCCTGGGCTGCTGGCACGCAGCGATTTTTGGCTCCCCTGCTAGGGGAGCTGGCGCGAAGCGCCTGAGGGGTTGCTGGCTGGGGCTGAGCTTCTGGCCCTGGAAAAAGCCAGGAATCGCAGCATAGCAAAGACCGCTAACCCCTCCGTCACGGCTTCGCCGTGCCACCTCCCCTGGCAGTGGAGGCTTTGGGCCGCAGCGATTTTTGGCTCCCCTGGCAGCGGAGGCTTATAGTTCGCAGCGAACCTCGGCTTTTGCTAATTTCCATTTATCCCTCCCATAAAAAAAATCCCCTTCTTTTCTTTTTCCTATTGACAAACTAGGAAAGGCGCGCTATGATATAAACATATTAAACCTATATGTTTTAAAAAACAATCAAATCACCAAGACAAATTTATGGGAGGTTTTTTCTATGGCAAAGATCTATGACAGCATTACGGAACTCATTGGCAATACGCCGCTGCTGCGGGCGAATAACTTCAGCCGGAAGAACGGGCTGGAGGCGAATATCCTGGTCAAGCTGGAGTATTTCAATCCGGCGGGCAGCGTGAAGGACCGCATCGCCAAGGCCATGATTGAAAAGGCCGAGGCGGACGGACTGCTGAACAAGGACTCCGTCATCATCGAGCCCACCAGCGGCAATACGGGCATCGGCCTGGCCAGCGTGGCTGCCGCCCGCGGCTATCGTGCCATCCTCACCATGCCGGAGACCATGAGCGTGGAGCGCCGCAACCTGCTGAAGGCCTATGGCGCGGAAATCGTGCTCACCGATGGTGCCAAGGGCATGAAGGGCGCCATTGCCCGGGCGGAGGAGCTGGCCAAGGAAACCCCCAATTCCTACATTCCTTCCCAGTTCACCAACCCGGCCAATCCGGAGGCCCATAAGGCCACCACAGGCCCGGAGATCTGGCGGGACACCGAGGGCAAAGTGGACTTCTTCATTGCCGGCGTAGGCACTGGCGGTACCCTCACCGGCACCGGCGCCTACCTCAAGTCGCAGAACCCGGCGGTCAAGGTCATCGCCGTCGAGCCGGCCACCTCTCCCGTACTTTCCAAGGGTACCGCCGGCCCCCACAAGATCCAGGGCATCGGTGCCGGCTTCGTGCCGGAGACCCTGGACACGAAGATCTACGATGAAGTGCTGCCCATCGAGAACGAGGACGCCTTCACCTACGGCCGTCAGTTCGCCCATGCCGAGGGCATCCTCATCGGCATCTCCGCCGGCGCGGCTCTGGCCGCCGCTGTGCAGCTGGCCAAACGCCCGGAGAACAAAGGCAAGAACATCGTAGTGCTGCTGCCGGATACCGGTGACCGCTACCTCTCCACGGAGCTTTTTGCCGACTGATTACCGCCCGCTGTACCCGCCTGTCATTTCCCAGGAGGCTGCCGCACGTTACATCATATCTCAAAGATATACAATACCGCACCCCATGTCCGCCCTTTGAAGGGCGGGGGACCATGCGCAGCATGGTGGTGGGATGCATTGGCTGTATGTTTATAGAGTGGATGTCTCGTGCGGCAGCCTCTTTTCTTTTGGGAAAATCCCTGTCCGTATGGAAAAATACCGCAGAAAATAGTAGTATAGATAGTAATATTTCACATGAAAAGGCTGGAAAGATCATGGATTTTCATTTGCTGCTTTTCCTGCTGGGACGCATGATGCTGCTCATGGGCGGCGCCCTCTGCATCCCGCTGGGCATATCCCTGTATGAAGCCGAGCCGGACTCCCTGGCCCTGGCCTTTGCCCTGCCATCGGCAGCCGCGGTGCTGATCGGCGGCCTGCTTTCCCTGCCCCACCGGGAGCGCAAGCCCCGGCTGGGGGTGCGGGAGGGGGCTCTCTTCATGATGCTCTCCTGGTGCCTGCTGGGCCTCATCGGCCTGCTGCCCTACGTGCTCTCCGGCCAGCTGAGCTGGCTCAACGCCATGTTCGAGAGCATCGCGGACTTCACCACCACAGGCGCCAGCACCATCCAGGCGGACCTGCCCCCCTCCCTGCTGCTCTGGCGCAGCCTCACCCAGTGGATTGGCGGCCTCAACGCCATGGTGCTGCTGATGACCGTCATCCCCCAGGTGAACGGCGGCTTCGGCCTGGGCTTTGCCCTGGAGCACAGCGTCTCCCTGAGCCCCATGCTGAGCCGCATGCGCCGCACAGGGCTCAGCATCGCCTGGCTCTACACCTTCATCACCCTGTTCTTCATCCTGCTGTACTGGCTCTGCGGCCTGAGTCCCTTCGACGCCATCAACTGGGCCATGGTGACCATCTCCACCAGCGGCAGCTACACCACCAGCCAGAGCCTGGCGGCAGGCTCCTACTCCCTGGAATTCGTGAGCCTGCTCTGCATGCTGGTGGCCTGCGGCAACTTTTTCCTCTACTGGTGCGCCTTCCGCCGGCGGGACTGGCACATCCTCTGGGACAATGCGGAGATCCGGGTGCTGCTGGGACTGGTGCTGCTCTTCGGTCTCCTTTCCGCCCTGCAGCTCTGGCGGCTGGAGCTCTACTCCTTCCCGGACAGCCTGCGCTACGGCTTTTTCCATGTGGTCTCCTTTGCCAGCACCACCGGCTTTGAGGAGCTCTCCCTGGAAAACTGGCCGGACTTCAATAAATACCTGCTCTTCCTGCTGGGCATCACCGGCGGCTGCATCGGCTCCCCCACCGGCGGCTTCAAGCTGCTGCGCATGATGATCCTCTGCAAGGCCGCCACCTCGGCCATCCGCCAGACCCTGCATCCCCGCATGATCTCCCATATCACCGTGGACGGCGCCACCGTATCCCACAACGTGGTATCCAACATCCTGAGCTTTTTCTATCTGTACCTGATGATTTTCTTTTTATTCGTGCTGCTCATCTCCCTGTCCGGCACCAGCATCCTGGAGGCCATGGGCATCGCGGCGGCCTGCCTCAGCGGCGTGAGCTCCGCGGCCACCCTCTACGGCAGCACCGCCTCCTTTATCTATCTGCCCGCCCTCACCAAGGTATTCTGCTGCGTGCTGATGATTTTAGGTAAAATGGAAATATTTGCCTTCCTGCTGGTGGTGCAATCTGGTGTGCGCGGCCTGCGGGATCGCTGGTAGAAAGGAGAGACCTCTTTGAATATGCATCTTGTTGCCTGGCTGCTGGGAGGCCTCTCCCTGGGCATCGCCGCCTTTCTGCTGCTGCCCGCGGGACTGGCGGCCATGGGCGGAGAACCGGTACTGCCCTTCCTGCTGGCCGGGGCCTTCTCCCTGGGGCTGGCGCTGCTGCTCCGCTGGTGGGGCGGCCTGCCCCGGGTGCGGCTGAGCATCCGGGAGGGCATCGCCGTCACCGGCCTGGGCTGGCTGCTGGCCGCCTTCCTGGGGCTGCTGCCCTACATGCTGGGGGGCTGGCTGCCCCCGCTGGATGCCCTGTTCGAGAGCATTTCCGGCTTTACCGGCACCGGCGCCACCGTCATCGCCTCCCTGGAAGGACTGCCCCAAAGCCTGCTGCTCTGGCGGAGCCTCACCCACTGGATCGGCGGCTTTGCCATCGTAGTGATGTTCACCGCCCTGCTGCCCCAGCTGGCCCATGGCAGCATGTTCCGCCACAGCACCGAGGGCCTGGGGCTCCACGGCAGCCGGGCCCTGCCCCGGATCCGCACCATGGCCCGCATGCTGCTGGCGGTCTACGCCCTGCTGACCCTGGCCGCCATCCTGGTCTACCTGCTCTGCGGCATGCCCCTTTTCTCCGCGGTCAGCCACGCCTTCTCCACCATCTCCACCGGAGGCTTCTCCATCTACGATGACAGCGCCCGGTATTTCGACGATCCCCTCATCGAGGGAGCCATGACCCTGTTCATGGTGCTGGCCGGCGGCAATTTCTGGCTCTACTACCTGGGCTGGAAAAAAGGGCTGCGGGTCTTTGCGGAAAACACCGAGTGGAAGGCCTATCTCACCATGCTCATCCTGGCCATTGTGCTCATCGCCGCCAACCTGGTCCATGACACCGGCATGGAGATTCCCGATGCCCTGCGCTACGCCTCCTTCCAGGCCGCCTCCTTCGCCTCCACCACCGGCTTTGTGTCCAGCGACTTCGATGCCTGGCCCTCCTTTTCCCGTTTCTGCCTGCTGCTGCTGATGTTCATCGGCGGCTGTGCCGGCTCCACCGCCGGCGGGCTGCGGGTATCCCGCATGCTGCTGCTCCAGCGCATGATGGTCTCCATCCTCTGGCAGAAGCTCCATCCCCAGGGCATCCGTCAGGAGCGGCTGAACGGCATCGCCCTCACCGAGGACGCCCTTTTCAACGCGGGCCGCTTCTTCTTCATGTACATCATGCTCATGGCCTTCTGGGTGTTCCTGCTCACCGCGGACACCGTGCCCACCCTGGACGCCATCGCCGTGAGTGTCTCCGCCATGGCCGGAGTAGGCCCCGTGCTGGAGCTTTCCGGCTCCGCCTACACCTATGCCACCCTGCCGGAATTCAGCAAATTCGTGGTCTGCCTGGCCATGCTCTTCGGCCGGCTGGAGATCTTCACCCTGCTGGTGATGCTGTCGCCGGAATTCTGGCACGAAAAAACCGGCTGGTAGCCGGAAAACACCGTATTTTTGCCCGAATCTGAAAAATACATGGAAAAATCCAAATAAAAATAGTAATATATACAGTATTAGAATATGACTATCCTTTTAGGAGGGAATTCTCTTGCGTATTGTAATCATCGGCGCCGGAAAGCTGGGCTACAGCATCGCCGAGCTTTTATCCAAGGAGCAGTATGATATCGTAGTGGTGGACCAGAACGAGGCCCGCCTGGAAACCGTCAAGGATACCCTGGACGTGCTGACCATCGCGGCCAACGGCTCCAGCCCCATCACCATGAACGATGCGGACATCCGGGGCGCGGATATCCTCATTGCGGTGACCGCCAGCGACGAGGTCAACATGATCTCCTGCATCCTGGCCAAAAAACATGGCATCAAGCACACCATCGCCCGGATCCGGGACATGCAGTTCATGTCCGAGGCCAAGGAATATCTCAAGTCCAATTTTGATATCGACCTCATGCTGAACCCGGAGCTCATCACCGCGCTCGAGATCAACCGCATCCTCATGATGCCGGCGGCGCTGAACGTGGAGGATTTTGCGGAGGGCAAGGTGCGCCTGTTCGAGACCAAGGTGCGCCGCCACTCCCCCCTGGCCCAGATTCCCCTCAAGGATCTGGACATGCCGAAATCCATCCTGGCCGGCATGATCTTCCGGGATCACCACATGATCATCCCCCATGGTGACGACTGCCTGCTGCCCCATGACAACGCCTACTTCATCGGCAACCCGAAGGACATCGAGAAGTTCAGCAAGAACTTCGTGCAGCGGGACGCCCGCAAGCTCCGCCGGGCCATCATCATCGGCGCCGGCCGTACCGGCCGCTTCCTGGCCCCCATGCTGGACAAGCAGGGCGTAAAGGTCAAGATCTTCGACAAGAACCGGGACCGCTGCCGGCTGGCCGCTGCCCGGCTGGAAAACGGCATCGCCATCTGCGGCGACGGCACGGATATCGACCTGCTGACGGAGGAAGGCATCGGCGAGGCCGATGTGGTCATCTGCCTCACCGAGGATGACAAGCTGAACCTGCTGCTGGCCCTGCTGGCCAAGCACATGGGTGCCAGCAAGACCATCGTGCGGGTGGCCCGCTCGGAATACATCGACCTGATGGAAAAGGTGGGCGTGGACATCGTTCTGTCCTCCCGCCTGCTGTCTGCCAGCGAGGTCATGGCCTTCGCCCGCCGGGGCGGCGTAGTATCCGTCTCCCTGCTGGAAGGAGCCAAGGCCGAGGCCGTGGAGGTCATCGTACAGCCCGGCGCTCCGGTGGCCGGCAAGCCGCTGATGTCCGCAAAGCTGCCCCGGGAATGCCTGGTCTGCGCCTACGTGCGTGACGGCGAGGCCTATATCCCCAACGGCGAAACGATCCTGCAGGCCGGTGACCGGACCATCCTGTTCATCCGCACCAAATACTCCAAAAAGGTCATACAGTACTTCAAGGGCAGGGAATGATGCAAATGCCAAAATTACTCTTTTTCCTGCTGGGCCGCACCGCCCTGCTGGTGGGCTGCGGCTTTCTCGTCCCGCTGCTGGCCGCGCTGGTGGAGCGCAGCCCGGAGACCCTGCTCTTTGCCATGGCCGCGCTTTTTTCCCTGGCCCTGGGCATCCTGCTCTGCGCCCTCTGCCGTCATCACCGCAGCCGCCTCTCCATCCGGGAGGGTGCGGCCTTTCTGCTGCTGGCCTGGCTGGAGCTGGCCCTGCTGGGCATGGTTCCCTATCTGGCCAGCGGCGAGCTGTCCCTGCTGGAGGCCTTCCTGGAAAGCGTCTCCGGCTTCACCACCACCGGCATCACCTGCCTGCGGCCGGAAGCCTCCCACCTGCTGGTGCTCTGGCGCAGCGTGAGCCAATGGATCGGCGGCCTCAACATCCTGGTGCTGCTCACCACGGTGCTGCCCCAGGTCAGCGGCTGCTTCGGCATCTCCTTTGCGGTCCAGAAAAGCATCCACTCCGGCCAGCTGATGGTCTCCCGCATGGAACGCACCGCCTTTACCGTGGTGCGCATCTACGTCGCCCTGACCTGCATCGGCTGCCTGCTCTATACGCTGGGCGGCCTGCCCCTTTTTGACGCGGTGAACCTGGCCATGGTCACCCTGTCCACCGGCGGCTGCTACGTGCCCTCGGCCGGCGGCCTCCTGCTGAACGGCTGGCTCATCGCGGCCATTTTTTTCGGCATGCTGGTATCCTGCGGCAACTTCCTGCTCTACTGGCAGTCCGTGACCCAGCAGAGGGTCCATCAGCTGCTGAAGGACGCGGAACTGCGCTCCTTCCTGCTGCTGATCCTGGGCGCCGGCGCCTTCGTATCCTGGCATCTCTGGCGGCTGGGGATCTACAGCATCCCGGACAGCCTGCTCTACGGCTTTTTCCACGTGGTATCCTTCGCGGGCACCACAGGCCTCTTTGCGGACCGCATTGCGGACTGGCCGGATTTTGACAAATTCGTGCTGTTCCTGCTGCCCTTTGTCGGCGGCTGCATCGGCTCCCTGGCCGGGGGCTTCAAGATGCTGCGCTTCATCATCCTGGGCAAGACAGCCCTGGCGGAAATGAGCCGCACCCTGCATCCTCACATGGTGGTGCATATCGGCGTGGACGGCAGCACCGTGCCCCAGAAGATCATCGGCCGCATCCTGAGCTTTTTCTTTCTGTATTTCATCGCCTTTTTCGCCGCGGTGCTGGTCATCTCCCTCTCCGGCATCAGCGAGCTGGAATCCATGAACATCGCGGCGGGCTGCCTCACCAGCGCGGGGCAGCTGTCCCTGCTGGACGGCGGGCCGGAAACCATCCTGGGCCTGTCTGCCGCTGCCAAGCTCTTCTGCTGCTTTCTGATGATCCTGGGCAAGCTGGAAATCTTTTCATTCTTGATCGTGCTGCAAAGCAGCTATCTGCAGCTGCAGCGCGGCCGCTGGTAAGGGAGGAACATACATCCAATGAATCTACAGGTCGTTTCTTATATTCTGGGCCGTCTTTCCCTGGCCACCGCTACCGCCCTGCTCTTTCCCTTCGTGCTGGCCCTGGCCCGCACCGAGACCAGCTGCCTGGCCTTCGCCGGAGCCATCCTCAGCAGTATCCTGCTGGGGGGCCTGCTGATGACCTCCGGCCGGCTCATCAGCGCCAAGCTCTCCGTGCGGGAGGGCATCGCCATCACCGGACTAGGCTGGATCATGGTCACCACCCTGGGGATGCTGCCCTATTCCCTGGGCGGCTACCTGCCGGTGCTGGAGGGAATCTTTGAAAGTATCTCCGGCTTCACCGGCACCGGCGCCACCGTCATCGACAGCATCGAGACCCTGCCCAGCAGCATCCTGCTCTGGCGCAGCATGACCCACTGGTTCGGCGGCCTGGGCATCGTGGTCATCTTCATCGCGCTGCTGCCCCAGGTGGGACGCGGCGCCGTGCACATGTTCAACGCGGAATCCACCGGCCCCACCTCGGACCGGGTGCTGCCCCGCATCAAGGCCACGGCTCTCGCGCTTTTCATCATCTACGTGGTCTTCACCCTGGCGGCCTGGATCGCCTTCATGGCCTGCGGCCTCGATCCGCTCACCGCCATCGATCACGCCTTTTCCACCACCGCCACCGGCGGCTTCTCCACCTATGACACCAGCGTAGCCCACTTCAACAACCCGGCCCTGGAGGGCTGGATGACCTTTTTCATGGTGCTCTGCGGCGGCAACTTCGGCCTCTACTTCACCGTCTGGAAAAAAGGCCCCCGGGTACTCTGGAAAAACAGCGAATTCAAAGCCTATCTGGTGATGCTCACGGCAGCCACCCTGCTGATCACCTGGAACCTCATGGATGGCATGGGCTTTTCCGGGACGGAATCCTTCCGCTACGCGGCCTTCCAGGTGGCCTCCATCTCCTCCACCACCGGCTTTGTCTCCAACGACTTCGATGTCTGGCCCTCCTTCTCCAAGCTCCTGATCATCCTGCTCATGTTCATCGGCGGCTGTGCGGGCTCCACCTCCGGCGGCATCAAGGTCACCCGTTTCGTGCTGCTGTTCAAGATGGTCTACTCCATCCTCTGGCAGAAGCTCCATCCCCAGATGCTGGCCCATGTGAAGATGAACGGCCAGGAGATGCCGGAAAACGTGCTCTACAGCGTAGCCCGCTTCTTCTTCGTCTACATCATGCTCTGCGTGCTCTGGGCCTTCCTGATGATCTGCGACGGCGTACCCGCCCTGGCGGCCATCGGCGTCAGCGTCTCCACCATGGGCAGCTGCGGCCCGGGCTTCGGCATGACCGGCGCCACCTGCACCTATTCCGGCCTGCCGGAATTCAGCAAGGCCCTGACCTGCGTCTCCATGCTGCTGGGACGCCTGGAGATGTTCACCCTGCTGGCAATGCTGCAGCCCGCCTTCTGGCGGCAAAAAAAAGGCTGGTGATTATTCACCAGCCTTTCTCTTTACAGCCTCCGCGGCTTCACTCCGGAGGCTGTTTTTTTGCCTCTGCCCGCTTGTTCATCCGATACTGCTGCCGCGCCGGAAGCGGCATGATAACGCCCAGCATCCGCACCGGGATTCCATGACGCACCAGCGGCTGTACCACAATATGGCACCAGATGAACTTCGTCTGCCCCGCTTTCATCCGCGCCGTATATTCAGCCCGCCGACCAGCCAGGACATCCTGAAATGCGGCTGCAACCACCGCTTCATCCTCCGGATGGGAAAAATACGCACTCACAGCACGGCGATACTCCTCTGGAGGCAATTTGGCATAAGAGGCCACATCCGACAAAATAATATCATCACTCACGCCGAAAATAGCCTCCGCATTCTCGAAAAAAGTATAAGCCTGCTGCAGCGCCACCTCAAAAACGCAGATATTCGCTACGCGCAAGGCAAGCAGCAGCCGTTCCTTGTAATGGGTAAGATCACTGAGCATCCCCTTTTCCGAAGGAGGCCGGCCCATCAAATAAACCCGGCACTCGGTAAATATCCTGGATTGGTCATGTCGGCGGATGGACAGTATCCTGCCATCCAGCATTTGCAGTCCATCCGCCTGCAGTTCCTGGATAAAATCCATATTGACGATACAATTGCGAAAAATCGGCAGAAATCGTCTATCCGTCAGCTGCCCGCAGATTTCCTTCATCGGGCAGCGCAGCTGCAGGGGAGCGGACTCCCCATAAAGAGCAATGCTGGTTGTCTTGCCCGACACCTGAAGGTACATGATCCGCTCAAAGGGCAGCGCATAAGAACTTTTCCCCATCTGCAGCATCAGCTTATCCTGTTTTCGCCGCAATGCAGCCATACAAAGCTGATATCCCTGTTCCAAATCCGACCAGCCAGCCGGCAGCTGCAGATAATACAAGGCTCCCATCCGATACCCTTCCAGGGCATATTCTGCCCGATGGCCAGCCAGTATCAACACCAGCTGCGAATAGCTTGACTTCAGCTTCCTTCCCACCCGCAGTTCCGCTCCCGCATTCTCTGTCAGCATTATGATAGCAATCTCCGGCGTTTCCCGTACACAGGAACGCAGTAGCCTATCCGCCTCATCAAAAAAACGGATATCAGCAGAACCATCACTGACACTGTCAAGGTAAGCCCACAGGTCCCGGCGCAGCTGCTCACCCTCCATTTGCTCTGTCGCTAAAACAACAATTTTCATATCATCACCATGTCCACTGGAACTGCGCGTTCATTGTGACGCCCTGCTGCTTGCCGGTCCAGCCGCTGGCGCCGATGTCTATGGTGAGCGGACTGTGGGCACTGGGCTTCATGCGCCAGCCCAGCTCCAGCATGCCGCTGGCTCCCTTCATGGATGGGCTCGGCGTCGACATTCCCTTGTAGGCCGCCCGGGATTCCGCATCGAATTCGTATTCCAGGGCCAGCCCCGCATAGAAGGCCGCGCGCGGATTCACCTGATGGCTGAACCGGGTCCCCAGCCGCAGCCGCTGGCTGTTCACGCTGTCAAAGTCATAGGTCTCCCCCGTGGACAGCTGGGAGCTGGCACAGCCCTCATGGCTGAAGAAATATTTGGCGTAGACATCCAGGCTGTTGTCCCGGCTGAGCTTTTGTACCCGGCCCAGCCCCAGATGCATCGCATAGTAGGTGGAATCCACCGCATAGTGCGTGGACAGCAGGGCTGCCGTACTGTCGCCGCCGGCGTGCAGCAGTCCGTCATAGTCGGAATGGATGCGGCCCGCCCGCAGGCTGCCCTCGTAATAGACGCCATTGGTGAGATCCTCCCGGGCCATGATCCCTGCCCCGAAGTAGCGCGTATTGCCGCTGCCGTGGATGCCCTCGTCCAGATAGCTGTCGTAGCGGCTGCGCCCATACTCCACCAGCGGGCCGACGGTCAGGGTGCGATTGCCCCGCACCAGGGCCCGGGCAAAGCCCAGGGTGGCGTTCCAGCCGTGGCTGTCCACATAGGATCCGGTATGGTAGCGCATGGAATTGGCGCCCGTGGCCGCAAAGGGCACATAGACGGTATAATGGGCCCGGTTCGCGCTGCCCGAAGCGGCCTGGGCGATGCGGTCTCCATCGCCGCCCCCCGCGGCAGGCTGGCCCTCCGAAGAGCCGGTGCTGCCGCCAGGGGCGCTGCCCGCATCGCCTGGTGCCTGGGTCGCGTTCACCGCCGCCGCGATACCCTGTCCGGCCAGCAGATCCGCACCCCCATTGAGGAAGGCATTGCCGCCCGCCCGGGTCTCCGCGATGGATTTCGTCTGCTCCGGCAGCGTGGTGCCGGAGGTGCTGGAGCCGCCCGTACCGGTGACTGTCAGCACGAGGTTGCTGCCCGCGGCAGCAATCGTCCCGCTGTGGGTCAGGGTGACGCCCTCATAGGCGGTCACATTCGTACTCATGCCGGTCGTGATGAGCGAGCCGGTGCCGGTCCGGTGGATGAGGTTGATCGTATCGCCGTTCGTGAGGTTCGCATCGCCCTCAAGATAAGCGGTGACCCGCGTATTCGTGAGATCCGTATCGGCATTCCGGGTCAGCGTGAGGACATTCGTGCCGTTGGTGATGTCTGCCGGCAGGTAGAAATTGAGATTGCCGAAATTGGCGATGTTGCCGGCGGAAAGGCCGGTACTGTAAACATTCAGCGTGTTGCCGGTCGTCACATCATTCCCCGTAGCCGCGGAGAGACCGCCATAGAGCACGGCATTCGTGAGTACCGGGCTGCCGGTGAGGTTCACCGTGTTGCTCACGGCATTGCCGCTGGCGGTATAGCCGCCCGCAGCGGTGCCGGTGACTGTGCCGCCGGAGATGGTGACGGTATTGCCCGTGGCATTGCCGCTCTCCGTATGGCCGCCGTGAAGTTCGGCCGCGGAGCCGCCGGAAAGGGTGACGGTGTTGCCGGAGGCATCGCCGCTCATGGTATAGCCGCCATCGATATGGGAGGCGGAGCCTGCGTCAAGGGTGACCGCGTTGCTCATGGCATTGCCGCTGGCGGTATAGCCGCCCGCGGCGCCGGACATGGTGCCGCTGTAAATATGGACGGTATTGCCGCTGGCATCCGTACCGGCCGAGGTCGTATAGCCGCCGTAGACACTGCCGCTGCCGCCATTCACGGAGACCCCGCTTGAGGAGCCGAGGGTGACGGCATTGCCGGAGGCGCTGCCGTTCTGCGGGTAGACATCCGTGTGGCTGTAGTCTGACACATAGGTTGTATAGGCTGCCTGATCCGGGATGTCGAGTGTCGAAGATGGCGTCGGTGTCGGCGTCGGTGTCGGTGTCGGCGTCGGTGTCGGTGTCGGAACAATGGCTCCGGTGGTGGTGAGCACGAGATCGTTGTCCTCAATACCGACCGTGGCCAGGGTTGTGGCCGTGACGCCGATATAGGCCTTGGCCGTTCCCAGTGTACCAGTGGTCTGGGCCGTACCGCCGGTATAGACAGTCAGCGTTGCTGCGGCATCGGTACTGCTCTTGTTGATAAGATAGACCTTGCTGCCCGAGGCAAGACTCGTATTGCCATCGAGATAGGCACTGATATTGGCATTGGCCGATGCGCTGCCCAGCGTTGTAGCTGCAGCCGCAGTGAGTGTGAGCACACTGACTCCACTGGTGATGCTGCTCGGCAGGTAGAAGTTCAGGTCCTGGAAGTTCGCGATATTCACGGCGCTGAGCCCGGAGACGCGGTTATCCTGATTGCCGATATTCAGCGTGTTGCCGGTTGTGACATCATCGGTATCACGTTGCGAACAGCCGCCGTAAATACTGCCGTTGACAATGGTGCCGCTGTAGAGATTTACCGTGTTGCCGCTCACAGTGCCGCTCTTGGCATAGCCGCCGTAGATATTGCTGCCGATGGTGCCGCCGCTCACGGTGACGGAGTTGCTGCTCACGGTGCCGCTACTGGCATAGCCGCCGTAGATATTGCTGCCGATGGTGCCGCCGCTCACGGTGACGGTATTGCCGCTTACGGTGCCGCTGCTCGCGGCATAGCCGCCGTAGATACTGCTGCCGATGGTGCCGCCGCTCACGGTGACGGTATTGTTCGTGACGGTGCCGCTCGTGGCATAGCCGCCGTAGACAGTTCCTCTGACGCTGGTGACGCCGTCCGTCTGCCCGATTGTGACACTGTTGCCCGTGGCGCTGCCATTGAAAGCAGAGCCGCCGTAGACTTCAACCATGGTACCGCCGCTGACGGCGACGGTATTGCTGCTCACGGTGCCGTCGTAGACACCGCCGCCGTAGACACCAGCGCTTATGATGCCGCCGTCAATGGTGACAGAGTTGCCGCTCACGGTGCCGCTACTGGCATAGCCGCCATAAGCATGCTTGCCGATGGTGCCGCCGCCGCTCACGGTGACGCTGTTGCCGCTCACGGTGCCGCTGCTCGCGGCATAGCCGCCGTAGATACTGCTGCCGATGGTGCCGCCGCTCACGGTGACGCTGTTGCCGCTCACGGTGCCGCTATTGGCATAGCCGCCGTAGACATTTATGCCGACGCTGGTGACGCCGCTTGTCTGCTTGATTGTGACACCGTTGCCGGAGACGATGGCCGCGCCGCCGGTGTAGGCCACGCCGCCATAGATATGAGCTTTGATGCTGGTGGTACCGCCAGCTCCGGTATGGTCGATGGTGACGCTGTTGTTCGTGACGATGGCCGCGGTGCCGCTCAAGACATAGCCGCCGCCGACAGTTCCGCCAATGGTGCCGCCAATGGTGCCGCCGCTCACGGTGACGCTGTTGCCGCTCACGGTGCCGCTCCCCGATACATAGCCGCCATAAACATAACCATCACCCGTACCGATAGTGCCGCCGCTGATGATGACGCTGTTGTTCGCGGCAGTACCGCCTGATACACAGCCGCCGTAAACATAACCGGAATGAACATACCCTATTCCGTCAATTACGCCTCCATAAACACTGACCGCGTTGCCGCTGACCGTGCCGCTCTCTGCATAACCGCCATAAACATAGCCATTACGGCTGCCAACAGTACCGCTGTGGATGCTGACAGAGTTACCACTGGCTGTTCCGCTCACTACATAGCCGCCATAAACACAGCCTATGCCCTCTTCCTCCTTGCTGCCGATGGTACCGCCGCTCACGATGACGCTGTTGCTCTGCGCCGTGCCGCCGGCCGATACATAGCCGCCCGCAACAGTGCCGCTGGTGTTGCCGATGGTACCGCCGCTCAGGGTGACGGTATTTCCCTCGGCTGTGCCGCTCGATACGCAGCCGCCATAAACATAGCCTATGCCCTGTTCATCCTGGCTGCCGATGATGCCGCCGCTCACGATGACGCTGTTGCTCTGCGCCGTGCCGCCGGCCGATACATAGCCGCCCGCAACAGTGCCGCTGGTGTTGCCGATGGTGCCGCCGCTCAGGGTGACGGTATTTCCCTCGGCTGTGCCGCTCGATACGCAGCCGCCATAAACATAGCCGCTCGTTTTGGGAGCTGGTATATCAACCTGGCCGTCCTTCATGATGACCTTGTTATTTTTGGCCGTGCCATTTTTGGCATAGCCGCCGTAAACGTAGCCGCTCGTTTCGCCAATGACGCCGCTGCTGATTGTGACGGTATTATCTTCGGCCATGCCGTCACCGGATACATAGCCGCCATAAACATAGCCTACGCCTGTATCGTCGGCACCACCATTAGTACCACCGAGAGTGCCGCCCTTCAGGATAACTCTGTTACCAATGGCCGTTCCACCTTCGACACGGCCGCCATAGACATAGCCCTCCGCGGACTCATACGAAGGATACGAACTGCCAATGGTGCCGCCATAGATGGCGACCGTGTTGTTCTGGGCAGTGCCGCTGGAAGCATAGCCGCCGCAGACCGTACCGCTTCCCTCGACGCCGATAAGGCCGCCGCTCACAGTGACCGAGTCCAGCTTCGCCGTGCCGCTGGAGGTGATATAGCCACCGTAGACGGTATACATCTTACCGGTGTCTATGGTGACGGTGGCACTCTGAGCGAGGCCGCCATTCGTGGTGTTCCGGATGCCGTAGACAGTACCCGCACCAGCCGTTACGCCGCTGCTGATGACCGGGCTCGTGGTACTGCCGCCCGCCGCGCTGACGATGACGGTGACGCCATCCATATCACCGCCATCATCACCGATAAAATCATTGGACTGGTCTGTGCTGACCGCTGTCGGGCCGGACTGCGCCTCAGCCGTTCCCTGCCGGGCAATCATGATGCCGCCGCCCAGCACAAAGGCCCAGCTCATTGGCCCGCCCGGTGTCCACATCAGACTGCCGGCCATAAGAGCCGCCCCTATTTTTTCTGACAAGCGCCGCTGGCGCATCTCTCTTTCTCTTCTTGCCTTCCGTGTCTCCATACGCTCCGCCACTCCTTCACTGATAAATCATTCTTGTTTTTAATTTATCATAAAATAATGACTTTTTTGCCTATAGCCGGACGAATTGCGGTTATAGCCGGACGAATCGTCAGATTCCTGCAGATGGTCATATTGCTCTATGCATTCTTTTTGCGTATACTAAAGGATAAATGAGGTGATTCTATGCTGCATATCGCGTTGTGTGAGGATGACGCAGCTGAACTTTCCCAGCTTTTATCCCTGCTGGAACACTACGAAAAGCTACATCCCCGGACCATCGACTGCGAGGGATATTCCTCGGCGCCATCCCTGCTGGCCGCATTAAGCAAAACGCCCGGAGCCTATGATATATTCCTGCTCGATATCCTGCTGCCCGGCATGAACGGCATTGCCGCGGCAAAGGCAATCCGGCAGCACTGCCCGGCTGCACCGATACTTTTCCTGACCTCGACAACGGACTATGTGGAGGAAAGCTATGCACTGGGCGCACGCTATTATCTTCTAAAGCCAATTACAGAGGATCGCTTATTTGTCCAGCTGGACCGGCTCTGTGAGGCGGCCTCCCAGGTGCAGGCGGATCAAAGGATTCTTCTGCACACCACAAGCGGCAGTCTTTACGAGCTGCAGTCGCATGACCTGCTTTATGCCGAAGCCAGCCGCAACACATTCATCTGTTATCTGACCGATGGCACAACCGTGGAATGTCCCGGCCCTTTTGCCGGTTTTACAGCATCATTGCTGGAGCTTTCCGGTTTTTTCAAGCCGCACCGTTCCTATATCGTCCGCCTGGCAGCAATCCAGGAGCTTTGCTGCAGGGAGCTTCGCCTGCAAAATGGTGACCGCATACCAATTGCACGTGGTTTTTACGATACCGTCAAGGCCGCTTATCTGCGGGCCTGTTTTGAACAGGAGGATCCACATCATGGGAGATAGCATGACCTTCCTCGTTTTTGCCAACTATGCTGCCGTGCTGATCTTTGGTGTGACGCTGGTATTTTCCTTTTGCGGCCTCCTGTCCACGCGGCGGGGCAGGCTGCAGCTGGCGCTGGTCTGCCTCCTGTTCATACTGTTTCATCTGGCAATTTTCTATGGCTGTGGACACGAATTGCTCGTGGCGTCTTATCCGCTTACGACACATCTGCCGCTATTGCTGCTGCTGATTCTCGTATTCCGGCAGCCGCCGCTTTATACCCTCGTCGCAGTCCTCACCGCTTATCTTTTTTGCGCCCCGCGTCAATGGTTCGGATTCCTGGCCATCTTCCTGCTGGGAAGGGATATCCCTTTGGCCTTTTATGGTGCCCCGCTGCTTATGACGCTGCCGCTGCTGGCAGCTATTCTCTACTGGTTTTCGCCCATCATGCAGATGCTGAAGCCGGAATCTCCCCGCACGCTCTGTCTGCTGATGCTTTTTCCGCTCAGCTGCTATCTCATCAGTTATACCTTCAATGTGTACACGAAGCTGCTCTATACGAGCCCGATTGCGCCTTCCACGGTGATGTCCGCCACTGCTCTTTTCTTCATGCTGTTTGCCGCTATTTTAATCAGCCGCTGCCAAAAGCTGCACGAATTGCAGCTGAACCAGCAGCTGTTCGCCCTGCAGGCACAGCAGCAGCAAAAGGAAATGCAGCTGCTATGGGATTCTCAGGAGCAGGCCCGCATCTACCGGCATGATCTGCAGCATCATTTGCGCATCATTGATGCCTGCCTGTGCCAGGAGGATGTTCCCCGGGCCCGCGGATGCATCGCCGATATCACCAGTACGCTGGAAGCGAGCCGGGTCATCCGCTGGACCCGGCTGGAAACACTGAATCTCATCGTTAGCTACTGGCTGGATCACGCCCAGGCGAAAAAAATCAAGGTAACTGCCCAGGTACAGCTGGACCGGCTGCCGACACCGCTCAAGGAAGCTGATATCTGCCTGCTGCTCTCCAATGCACTGGAAAATGCTGTCAACGCTGCCAAAATGCTGCCGCCAGCCGAACGTTCCCTGCACCTCTGCCTGAAAGAAGAACGGGGGCGGCTGCTCCTTGAGCTCAAGAACTCCTTTGCCGGTCCGGTCATTTTCCAAAATGGCCTGCCGCAAAGTTCCCGCCCTGGCCACGGGCTCGGCACCCGGAGCATTGCCCATATCGTTGAGGCCAGTCATGGCCTTTGCAGCTTCAGCATCGAGCAGCCGTATTTCGTACTGCGGCTGCAAATGTAATACCGGCAGAAGGATATTCCCAACAAATGGTGAATAAGGGGATACAGTCAGATTTTGATTGGAGGAGAATGCATGGCTGAGACAGCTGCGCCGACAGAAGAAAAGAAGCCGGCCAAATTAAAATATGCAGTATTTAATCCCGGACCCATCCTGCGGAAGACACCGGTTCCCGGAGTGAAGCTGGATTTCAATTACGGGGTGCGCATCGAGATTCCCCAGGGGAATTATCATGTGCGCTTCATGGACAAGGATACCAGCACCTTTCTCTACGATGCGGATGCTTCAGGGGCAACAATCACGAGTACAAAGAAGTATTATGTGAATTTCCGGGTAGAGCTCTGGAAGGATGGACAGCTGGTCTATACCCATGACCTGGATCTCAAGGGGAAAAATGTGCTCATCAGGTTCCCCGTGGGAACGCTGGGCGACATCCTGGCCTGGTTCCCCTATGCCCGGGAGTTCCAAAAGAAGCATGGCTGTCAGGTGTATTGCTCCATGAGCGAGGAGATTGCCGGGCTTTTAAAGCCCGCTTACCCGGAGCTTCGTTTCCTGCCACCGGATCAGGCACCAAAGGATTGCTATGCAAGCTATTACATGGGGATTTTCTTCCCCGCGGATGACCGCATGCATCAGCCCACGGATTTCCGCATCATCGGCCTGCAGCGCAATATTCCCTATATTTTGGGGCTGGATGTGGTGGAACGGCGTCCGATCCTGACCCCGGCCAAAAAGCGCACCATCCAGGAGCCCTATGTGTGCATCGCGGCCCAGGCCACAAGCCAGGCGAAGTACTGGAACAATCCCCGTGGCTGGATTGATACGATTGCTTATCTCAAGGCAAAGGGCTATCGCGTGCTCTGCATTGACAAGGAAAAATGCCACGGTGCGGGCCGGCACTGGAATCTCATTCCCTACGGAGCCGAGGATTTCACGGGGGCGATTCCCCTGCAGAAGCGGGTCGACCTGCTGGGACATGCTGATTTCTTCATCGGGCTGTCCAGTGGACTGGCCTGGCTGGCCTGGGGAGTGAACCTGCCGGTTGTGATGATCAGCGGCTTTACGCTGCCGCATAATGAGTTCTACACCCCCTACCGGATCATCAATTTCCATGTGTGCAACGGCTGCTGGACAGACAGCAGTGAGGAATTCGTACACGCGGATTTTGCCTGGTGCCCGCGTCACGCGAATAGCAGCCAGGAGTTCGAATGCACGCGGTTTATCAGTTCCGGCCAGGTCTGTCAGCAGATTGACCGCCTCATGGCGGATTATGGACTGGACCCTGCCGCAGGAAAAACAAGGGAGGCAATAGCGAAACATGGCAAATGAAATAGAAAACAGCAATATACCTGTGGATGCCGCCCCGGCGGCTAAGCCTTATATGGCGTTCAATCTGCCGCCGCTCACCCAGCAGACAAAAATCAAAGGCTGTTCCTTTGATTTCAATTACGGGGCCCGAATCCAGGTGCCCCAGGGAGATTATCATGTGCGGTTCATCGACCGGGATGCGTGTCTGACGGTCTATGATGCCGATGTGAACGGGGCCATGGCTACGAGCATCAAGAAATATTATGTGCGTTTCGGCATCGAGGTCTATGAGAAGGTGCCGAAGAAGCATGGCAAGAAGGATGAAACGGAACTGAAGCTGGTTTTTTCCCATGACTATGACTGCCGGAACAAAAATGTGCGGATGAAATTCCCGGCTGTGGCCCTGGGGGATGTGCTGGCCTGGTTTCCCTATGCGGAGGCTTTCCGCCAGCGGCATGGCTGCAAGCTGTTCTGTGCCATAGACGCAAAGTACGCGGCAATCCTGGCCCCTAACTATCCGGATATCACCTTCATCGAACCGGATGAGCTGCCGGAAAATCTCTACGCCAGTTATTTCGTGGGGCTTTTCGTCCCCTGGGACAACCATGATCTGCAGCCTGTGGACTGGCGGATCGTGGGGCTTCAGAACCATGCCGCTTTCCTGCTGGGCATCGAACCCGGAGAGCTGCGGGTACGGCTCAGCGCCTCTGGCAAAAAGCTGCCGGTAGAGGGAAAATATGTCTGCATCGCTTCGCAGGCTACGGCTCAGTGCAAATACTGGAACAATGCCTACGGCTGGCTGGGAACGGTGGAATATCTGAAAAAGCTGGGCTACCGGGTTCTCTGCATCGATCGGGATGCCGTCACGGTGGCTGAGCTCCATGGGAATTCCATTCCCTATGGGACGGAGGATTTCACCGGAGACCGGCCGCTGCAGGAGCGCATTGATCTGCTGGCGGGGGCGGAGTTCTTTATCGGCCTGCCCAGCGGATTGTCATGGCTGGCCTGGGGCGTGGGAATCCCGGTCATCCTCATCGCGGGTTTCACGGCACCGGGCACGGAGTTCTATACGCCCTACCGGGTGCAGCATTTCCATGTATGCAACAGCTGCGGCAACGATATGCGCTTTGAGCACAGCTATGAGGATTTTGGCTGGTGTCCGAAGCACGCGGGCACCAATCGGGAGTTCGAGTGCACCCGCTTCATCGCGCCGGAGCACGTAAACGCCATGATTGACCGCGTGCGTGCGGATCTGGGCTGCGTGCGCTGATAAATAAAAGCGGGAACAGATTTTGAATCTCGCTGTACGATAAGGCATAGCTGAGAAATGTCCTGGAAAAAAAGAAGACCTCCTCAGGGTTTTCCGCCAACTTGAAAAAGTGGGAAAACCTTGAGGAGGTCTTTTGCTGTCTCGTATGGATTCGTGGATGGCATGCGCTGTGTCGATTCCCCCGCCGATGTATCCTAGTCAGGGGGTGTCACTCAATGAGGAAGTGATGCTGGCAGTCCGTTTCGGCGATGGCAGCGCAGGGCAGTGATGACACCAATCATGCGCATGGGTACGCCATTTCCTGACAAGCGTATTGACTATGGCCGTTTGCCGCAGAAGCGGGCGATTTGCCGGAACAGCAGCTGCGGGTCCACGGGCTTGGCGATATGGCCGTTCATGCCAGCCTGGAGGCAGCGCTCCACATCCTCCGGATAGGCATCGGCGGACATGGCCAGGATGGGGACGCGGCGGGCATCCCTGCGGGGCAGCGCCCGTATGGACCGCACCGCTTCATAGCCGTTCATCACCGGCATCCGCAGATCCATGAGCACGATGTCGATGCTGCCGGGAGGGGACTGCTGGAACTGCTGCAGCCCCTCCTGTCCATTGGCCGCGCAGTGGACGCCCATTCCCTTCTGCTCCAGCAGTGTCTGGGCGATCTCCATATTCAGCTCGTTATCCTCACAGAGCAGTACCTGACAGCCCCGCAGCGAATGCGCCTCCGGGGAAGCCGGAGCGGCCCTGTCCGCGGCCGCTCCCTCAGCAGTCTCCAGGGGCAGCGTCACCCGGAATTCCGTTCCGGCGCCTGGCTGGCTGCTCACTTCGATGCGCCCCTCCATGAGCCGCACCAGGCGTTTGACAATGGCCAGCCCCAGACCGGTTCCCTCGATGCCCCCCATATGCTCCTGCATAAAGGGCTCAAAGATATGGGGCAAAAAATCCTCAGAAATGCCGATGCCCGTATCCCGCACCAGGAATACATATTCCCCGGGCTGCGCTCCGGCCTGGGCCAGCAGCTCCACCAGGCCGCCCGCCGGGGTGAATTTTATCGCATTGGACAGCAGGTTCAGAAAGATCTTCTGCATATTCAGCCGGTCTGCCCGCAGACAGCGGCCTGCCAGATCCTCCGCCTCCACCTGCAGGCGGATATTTTTCTGCTGCGCCGCCATATGCAGCGGCACGGTCAGCTCCGCCATAAGCTCCGCTCCGTCAAAGACCTCCCGGCGGGATAGGAAGCTGCCGCTTTCCAGCCGGGAAAGGTGCAGGGTATCATCGATGAGGTTCAGCAGCAGCTGTCCGGAGGTGCGGATTTTTTGCAGGTAGTCCCGCATCCGTTCCGGCGGCACGTTCCCCAGAGCCAGGTCTGTAAAGCCGATGATGCCGTTGAGGGGCGTACGCATGTCATGGCTCACATTGGACAAAAATACGGACCGGGCCGCGTCGGCCTCCCTGGCCGCCTGCAGTGCCTCCTCCAGCTGCTGCAGCCTTTGCTGCTCCTGATGGTAGACCTCGGTGATATCGCTTTTGGCCGCCAGTATATAGCGCTGCTCTCCATCCAGCCAGCAAAAGCTCCACTGCTTGCGGCGAAAATGCTGCATCTCCGGCTGGCTGAAGGCATAGACATAGCTGCCCTCCTGCCGGAGCTGCTGGAGAATCCTTGGCAGTGCGGCACTTTCCCGAATGGCCTGCCACTCCGCCGGCAGCACCTCCTGCGCCGACTGGAGACTGTCCTCCCCATAGGGCCGGCAGTGCTCCGTCACATGGCCCTTCCGGTCAGAGTTCCGGAATTCCAGCTGCCCGGTATACCCGTCGATGAGGGCAACTTTTTCATATTGGATATAGGTGAGCCGCTGGCTGATGAGCTGCTGCTTTTTCTCCTCGTCCACGTCCAGCAGGTACAGCACCGCGTTCATCCGGGAGGTCCGGGGGTCCTGCACCGTCTGCATGAGCACCCGGGTCCAGTAGCCGTCCGGCCGGGCCGCATCTCCCTGCCACTGCACGATACAGGAAAAACGGTCCTCGCCCCGCTCGCAGGCCTGCAGCAGCCGCTCCCGCTGGAAGATACGGCAGAATTCCTGCTGCCCTTCTTCCCCGATGATAAAGCTCAGGATGTTGGCCAGCAGCCGATCCACCGACTGGGCCTGCACAGCCTGGATGATATGGCCGCCGCCCTGGCCCTTCAGGCACCGGTCATCGGTGAGATCCAGCCAGAACAGGCACAGGGCCTGGGGATTGGCCGACAGCAGCTCCTGCTGAGCCTGCTGGAACCGCTCCACGGAGGCGGTGATATCCACGATGACCACATAAAAATACTTTTTCCCGTTCTCATCGGACACCAGGTGACCTTCATCATGCACCCAGACCAGGCTGCCATCTCTGCGCTCAATGCGGTACTCGCATTCATCATAGGCACTCTGGCGGATCTGCTGCTCGATTTCCTGCAGGACCCGGTCCCGATCCTGGCGATACACCATGCGGGAAAATCTGTTTTCAAATTTTTCCGTAAATTCCTCCTGGGTATAGCCCAGGAAATACAGCATATTATCACTTACAAAGGTGAATTCCTCGGCCTCGTCCGCCGAATAAATAAAAATCCCGCCCGGTACGGCATGCAGAAAAGCCGCTATATTCGTCGGACGGGAAAGGGGTGTATCCGCTGCCTGACGCTCCATAAACTCATCCCCCTGCATCCCGGTCATCAAGGATTTCATAGTTCCATTGTACACAGGCCAACCGGCTTTTACAAGAAATTCTTTTAACGGAAAATCATTTTACCATTCCTGCATGGAAAAGAGGCACCGCCGAAGCGATGCCTCTCTGTCTGTATGCCGCGAAATTCCTCAGTCCAGTGCCTGGAAGGCCTGGTCCAGATCGTAGATGATGTCGTCGATATGCTCCGTGCCGATGGAGAGCCGGACGGTGGCGGGGGTAATGCCGCTGCCCAGCAGCTCCTGCTCATTCATCTGGGAATGGGTGGTGCTGGCGGGATGGATGACCAGGGATTTCACGTCCGCCACATTGGCCAGCAGGGAGAATACCTTCAGATGATCGATGAACCGCTGGGCCTCCGCCTGGCCGCCCTTGATCTCAAAGGTGAAGATGGAAATGCCGCCCTGGGGGAAATACTTCTTGTAGAGGGCATGATCCGGGTGCGAGGCCAGGGACGGATGGTTCACCTTTGCCACATGGGGATTCTTCGCCAGATAGTCCACCACCTTCAGGGCATTTTCCACATGGCGCTCCACCCGCAGGGACAGCGTCTCCACCCCCTGCAGCAGCAGGAAGGCATTGAAGGGAGAAATGGTGGCTCCTGTATCCCGCAGCAGCAGGGTGCGGATATAGGTCACAAAGGCCGCGGCGCCCACGTCCCTGGCAAAGCTGATGCCGTGGTAGCTGGCATTGGGCTCCACCAGCCAGGGGAAGCGGCCCGAGGCTTCCCAGTCAAAGCTGCCGCCGTCGATGATGACGCCGCCCAGGGTGGTGCCATGGCCGCCGATGAACTTCGTGGCCGAATGGACCACAATATCCGCGCCATGTTCAAAGGGCCGCAGCTGATAGGGCGTGGCGAAGGTGCTGTCCACCACCAGCGGAATATGATGGGCATGGGCGATGGCCGCCACCGCGTCGATGTCGATGAGGTTCGCGTTGGGGTTGCCGATGGACTCGATGTAGATGACCTGGGTATTCTCCTTTACAGCCGCGGCAAAAGCGTCAGCGCCTTTGGTGGGATCCACGAAGGTGGTCTCGATGCCGAAGTCCGGGAAGGTGTGCTCAAAGAGATTGTAGGTGCCGCCATAGATGGTGGTGGCCGCCACGATATGCTGTCCCGCATGGACCAGGGCCTGCAGCGCATAGGTCACGGCCGCCGCACCGGAAGCCGTGGCCAGTGCTGCCACGCCCCCCTCCAATGCCGCCAGCCGGCGCTCCAGCACATCCTCCGTCGGATTGGTGAGGCGTCCGTATACATTGCCTGCATCCTTCAAAGCGAAGCGGTCCGCCGCATGCTGGGAATTGCGGAACACATAGGACGTGGTCTGATAGATCGGCACGGCCCGGGAATCCGTAGCCGGATCCGCTTCCTCCTGCCCCACATGAAGCTGCAGCGTTTCAAATCTGTACTTTCTTTCCTCACTCATCCTTCATACCCCTTTTCTAAGTTCATGTTTACAAATTAACATTTAATAAAACATATAGATTTAATATGTTTATGATTATACCTATAATTTCACACCATGTCAATAGGAATTATAAACTTTTATGAAAAACTGTACTCTTTGCTTTTGGGGAAACGACAAAAAGGCCGCCCCGAAAGGCGGCTCTTGCTGCGTTTATGAATTCAATCCCGGAAATCTTTGGTGATCGACCAGATATCACCGGTTGCGGTGGCGGCATCATAGAACTGCTTCCAGTTGCCCCGGGGCACCAGTTCCAGCTGATGGCTCTTTCCTATATCAAGCAGCCCGTCAGGAGTAAATGCCGCGCCCTTCAGCGTCGACTCTTCCAGATAATACTGCATTTTGTCCACGGATGTAACCGCGATGAATTTCTTTTCCAGCCCGCCGGCTACCTGATCCAGTTCCTGCTCTGTCAATAAATTCTTTTCGTTTTTCATGTTTCCCGACCTCTTTTCCAGTATTTTTATTTTCTGTCCTTTATACGTTTCTCCCGCCGCTTGATTACAAAAGAATTTAAAAATTTTTCTTGTCCATAAAAAAGGATCCCTGCCCATCTGTCAGCAGAGACCCTTCACTTTTTATTCTACTGTATCAGACCCGCTCTACGGAGCCTTCCCAGGTGTCCACAGCCCGATGCTTGGAGGACTCATCGTACCAGTGGGTGGTAACGGTCTTGGCCCGGGTATAGAAACGGACGCCATCCTTGCCCAGCACATGGAGATCGCCGAAGAAGGATTCCTTATTGCCGGAGAAGGGGAAGTAGGCCGAGGGAACCGGGATGCCCACATTGACGCCTACCATGCCGCCATCGGTGAGGAAGGCGAATTTCCGGGCAAAATAGCCGCTCTGGGTGAAGACAACGGAGCCGTTGGCAAAGGGATTCGCATTCATTACAGCGATGCCTTCATCGAAATCCTTGACCCGCTTGATGAGGGTGACCGGTCCGAAGATCTCCCGATCCCCTACCGTCATGCCCGGCTTTACATGATCGAGAATGGTTGGCCCTACGAAGAAGCCGTTTTCATAGCCCGGAACCTTCACATCCCGGCCATCCAGCACCATCTTGGCTCCTTCATCCAGGCCCTTCTGGATCCAGTCACAGATCTTCTGCTTGTGAGCGGCCGAAACCACCGGTCCCAGTGCGGTCTTGGGATCATAGGCGCAGCCTACGACCATGGCCTCCGCCTTTTTCTTCAGCAGTGCTACGAATCTATCCGCGATGCTCTCCTGCACCACCACTACCGGCAGAGCCATGCAGCGCATGCCCGCGCAGCCGTAGGTGGAGTTGATGATGGCGTTCACGGAGCTTTCCAGATCGCAGTCCTCCAGCACCAGCGCATGGTTCTTGGCCTCGCACTGCGCCTGGACCCGCTTGCCGTTGGCCGAAGCGATGGAGTAGATATGCTTGCCCACGCCGGTGGTGCCTACGAAGGTAACCGCCTTGACCCGGGGATCCGTAAGGAACAGCTCCGCCTCATGACGGCTGCAGGTGACGAGATTCACCACGCCCTTCGGGAATTTTCCTTCAGTATAGAACAGCTCCAGGATGCGCATGGAGGTCAGCGGCGTCTGGCTGGCAGCCTTCAGCACAAAGGTGTTGCCCGTGGCAATGGCCAGCGGCACCATCCAGCCCCAGGGAATCATGGCCGGGAAATTGAAGGGCACGATGCCGGCGCATACGCCCAGCGGCATACGATAGGTTGCCGTATCAAAATTCGTGGTAACCTGCATTGCCGCGTCTCCCTGGATAATGGAAGGCAGCGCGCAGGACAGCTCCGTCGGCTCAATGGCCTTCAGGATATCGCCTTTGGCCTCATTGAGGTTTTTCCCCAGTTCCTTCGCGCAGAGCACCGTCAATTCGTCCAGATGGGCTACCAGGATATTGCGCCAATTGAACATGAGCTGCGCCCGCTTGCTGATGGACATCTGAGACCAGGCCGGAAATGCCTCCTGCGCTGCCGTAATAGCTTCATCCACCTCTGCCGGTGTGCAGCACGGCACCTCAGCAATGACTTCACCCGTACTGGAATCCGTAACAGGCATGAACTTCTCTGTCTTGGACTCACGCCACTCACCATTGACACAATACTTTTTTCTCTCAATTGCCATAAGAAAACCCTCCCTAAAATTGAATGATGCTCTATATGGAGCAGAAAATACAGGTAAACACAATAACATAATCATTATATGCCATAGATATTATTATGATATACTAATAACCTAACTATAAGTTTAAATATATCTCATCATATTGTCAAGATAGAAATTTCTAAATTATGCGGAAATTTTGTTACAATTAAAATGAACATATGCGCTTTTAGCCAGTCCGCAGTCTTCCTCCCCCGCCGCCCCATTCCGCCTGGCTGCGGGCATACTAAAAAGCCTGCAGGGAAAGGATGCTGGGGCATTCATTAAGGGGTTACAGTATATAGAAAGCCACGACTATAAAAGGCTCCCCTGCTAAGGGATGGAGCTGGCATGGAATAATTTTGGGCTCCGCTGCTAGGTGAGCAGCGAACCGCCTGAGGGGTTGCCTCGCCTGGCGGAGCTTTGAGCCCTGGTAAAAATCAAAAAATCATAACATAACAGAGGCCGCCAACCTCTCCGTCACGGCTTCGCCGTGCCACCTCCCCTAGCAGGGGAGGCTTGGGAACACAGTCCTTTGGACATTGTGAGTCGCCACCTCCTTGTGGATGAGGTGGTTTTGGCTCCTCTGCTAGGGGAGCAGCGAACCGCAGCTTCATCTGCGTATGAGCCGCCATCCCCTTGCGGGTGGAACTGGCCTGGAACAATTTCTTGGCTCCCCTGCTAGGGGAGCTGGCGCGCAGCGCCTGAGGGGTTGCCTCGCCTGGCGGAGATTCGAGCCCTGGTAAAAATCCAGGAATCATAACATAACAGCGGCCGCTAACCTCTCCGTCACGGCTTCGCCGTGCCACCTTCCCTGGCAGGGGAGGCTTTGGTTCCGTCTGCTCCAGCTGCCATAATCCGCCGTTCCTGGCATTGGAATCTTGGGAAACCATATTCCCGTTTACTCCACCTGTCACAATCCACCGTCCTTAGCAAGGAAGGCTTGGAACACAGCCTCTTGGGCATTTATCGCCTGGCGCTCCGGCCTCTATACGCTCGCTCCCCTGCCAATTCCCATTTTCGCACGCAAAAAGCCGCGCCCCGGAGGATTGATTTCTCCGGGGCGCGGCTCTATATAAGCTGGCAGCTTTTGTTTTTATGCGGTTTTACTTCACCAGTTTTACGCCATCACCGGCGCCGATGCGATCGGCTCCAGCTTCGACCAGTTCTGCGGTGAATTCGGGGGTGCGGATGCCGCCGCTGGCTTTTACCTTAGCCTGGCCTTTTACCGCCTTTTTCATCAGTGCCACATCATGGACCGTGGCTCCGCCGGTGCTGAAGCCGGTGGAGGTCTTTACAAAGGCCGCGCCGGCCCGGACCGAAGCCTCGCAGGCAGCAGTCTTTTCCTCGTCGGTGAGCAGGCAGGTCTCGATGATGACCTTTACGATGGCGGGCTTGGCCGCCTCGACTACAGCCCTGATATCCTGCTCCACGAAGGCCATGTCCTTATCCTTGATGGCGCCGATATTGATGACCATGTCTACCTCGTCCGCGCCGGCAGCCACTGCCGCCCTGGCTTCAAAGGCCTTGGCTTCGGTGATCATGGCCCCCAGGGGGAAGCCTACCACACAGCAGGTGCTGATGCCGGTGCCCTTGAGCTCCCCGGCCACCAGTGCCGCATGGCAGCTGTTCACGCAGACCGAGGCAAAGCCGTACTGCTTTGCTTCAGCACAGTAGCGCCGGATTGTCTCCCGGGTGGAGTCAGCCTTCAGCATTGTATGATCGATTATTTTTGCAAAATCCATTAAAGAATCATCCCTTCATAGCCTTTTTCTTTTCTCTCTCATTGACAATATAGTTGTAGATAAGTACGAAGATCAGCAATGCACCCCAGATGATCTGGCGGTAGAAATTGGAGATTCCTTCGTACATGTTGAGCCAGCTGGAAATCATCTGCACGATGATGATGGCCACGATGACACCCTTCATATTGCCTTTGCCGCCGTAGGGGTCCACACCGCCCAGAACGGCGATGAGGATGGCTTCCATGACGTAGGAGGCACCGTAGTCAGCCTTGGCGGAGTTGAATCGTCCCAGCATGATGATGCCGGCGACGGCGCTCAGCAGGCCGCTGAGGACGTAGTTCGTGATATAGAGCTTTACATTGCTGAAACCGGAAAAGGTGGAGGCCTTTTCACTGGTGCCCAGCATGCGCAGCTTGTAGCCTATGGTGGTCCGGCTCATGATATAGGCGGAGAATACCGCAAACACCGCGAAGATCAGAATGGTCACCGGAATGCCCGCCACGTTGCTGTTGATGCCGGCGGACAGCTGCTTGGGCAGGCCGCCCAGGGTACTGCCGTTGGTCATTACAATGGCGCAGCCCATAAAGAGGGCCTGGGTGCCCAGGGTCGCCAGTATGGGCGTGATGCCGATGACACCGATGAGAAAGCCGTTCAGCGCGCCGCAGAGCACGCCTACCATCACAGCCATGCAGCAGGCCAGCAGGATCATCATGGTTGCCTGGCTGGCCGCCGTATCCGGCGTGATGAGTGTGGGCAGGACCTTGGCCATGAGCACCGCACAGAGATTGGCGATGGCCACCACGCTGAGGTCAATGCCCGCTGTGAACAGGGTAAAAGCCATGGCAATGGCCAGCAGCCCGAATTCCGGGAACTGCTTGCCCATGGACTGGAAGTTCGATACGCTGAGGAACAGGGAGCCCTTCAGCACGGCACAGATAGCGAATACCACGACAAAGACAATCAGCAGCCGTGCCAGATTCTTGTCCTTATCAATAAAGCCTTTCAATGTCTCCATCGTTATTTCCCTCCTTCATTCAGCTTGACCGTAAGCTTTCGCTCATCACGCTTTGCCTGCAGCGCCGATGCCGCAGTACCGATGATGATGATGGCTCCGGTGAACACCTTCTGCCAGGTAGTGGAAATATCCAGGAGAATGAGGCTGTTGTCCACGATGGTCAGGAGTGCCATGCCCAGCAGAGCGCCCAGTACGGTGCCCTTGCCGCCGGCCATGCGCACGCCGCCCAGCACGCAGGCTGCGATAACGGTCATTTCCAGGCCTTCCAGGTTGTTCGGATGGACAGCCAGCAGCATGGTGGACCGCAGTACGCCGATGAGACCGGCCATGCAGCCGGAGAAGGCATAGATGAACATGAGGATGCCGAATACGTTGAAGCCGGCGCGCTGCGCGGCCTTTACATCACCGCCGATGGCGTAGATGCCGCGGCCCAGCATGGTCTTGTTCAGGATGAACCAGCCGGCAAAGATCAGCAGAATCATGAGGATGACCCCGATCGGCATATCCGAGGTGAGCCCGGATACGGAGTTGGTCACCGAGAAAAGCTTGGTCTGGCCCAGCTCATAGAGCGGAGCGCAGAGGGGATATTCCCGGGATTTGAACACGCCCTGCATGATGCCGAAGCAGATGCTGCTGGTACCCAGGGTGACAATGAGTGCCGGAAACCTGAACTTTGCGATGATGAAGCCATTGATGAGGCCGATGGCCAGACCGATGAACATAGCCACCACAAAGAATGCCAGCGGGTTCGATGTCATGTGCTCCATCTCCGAACACACGATGAACATGGACATGGAGGCAATAGCCGGGAAGGATACATCCACACCGCCGGTGATGATGACGAACATCTCACCGATACAGAACATGGCCGGGATGGAAAATGCCCGGGTGATATCCACCAGGTTGTTGCCGGTGAAGAACTGTCCGCTCTTGATCTGGACAGCCATACAAAGAAGAAGCAGCACAACGGCTACATAAAATTCCGTAGATTTGAATACTCTTTTCCAATTCATAGTTTTTCCCTCCTCCCTCGTCAGTTCGCCAGCTCGGCCAGACGGCTTTCTTCCAGCCCCTGGGTCGAGAGCGTTGCAGCCAGGCGTCCGGACTGCATGACCATTACCCGGTTGCAGTTCGTGAGCACCTCCGGCAGGTCATCGGAAATGATGATGACCGTGAGTCCCTGCTTGGCCAGGCGCTTCACCAGCTCATAGATATCGAATTTCGCACCGATATCCACGCCCACCGTAGGACCGTTGAGGATGAGGACCTTCAGATCCAGGGCCAGCCATTTGGCCAGCACGCATTTCTGCTGGTTGCCGCCCGAGAGCGTGCCCACGTCATCGTGGATGTCGTGGAGCATGATGGAGAGTTCCTTCGCCCATTGCCGGGTCATGTCATCAACCTTTTTCCGGTTGACAGCACCCAGTACATTGGAGTAATCGCTCCATTTTTCAATGGAAATATTGTCGGAAATCGGCTGCGCGAGGAAGAGGCCCTCGGTCACGCGATCCGATGGCAGATAACCGATGCCATTGGCGATGCCGTCCTTGATGGACTGGATATTCACCTTTTTGCCATCGATGATGATGTCCCCGGACTCCGCGGCATGATAGCCGAACAGCGTCTCGGCCAGCTCGGTGCGTCCGGAGCCCAGCAGCCCGGTGATGCCAACGATTTCGCCCTTTTTCAGCTCGAAGCTCACGTCCTTGAAGCCATTGGCGAGGCTGAGGTTCTTGACCTCCAGCACCACCGGGGCATTCTCCGCCGTATACTCGAAACGGGTGGAGACGATCTCCCGGCCCGTCATGTAGAAGGTGAATTTATCCTGGTTCAGATCCTTGGTATTGCCAGTGGCCACGTTTTTGCCGTTGCGGAAAATGGTGAAGCACTCCGCGATTTCAAATACTTCGTCCAGCTTGTGGGATACGAAGAGCACCGCGATGCCCTGTCCCTGCAGCTGCTTGATGAGCTTGAACAGGGTCTTTACCTCCCGCTTGGTAAGGGCGGTGGTGGGCTCATCCATGATGATGAGCTTCGCGTCGTTCAGCAGCGCCCGGCTGATGGCGATCATCTGCCGCATGCCAAAGGTGAGGTTTTCCACCGTCTCATCCAGATCGATGTCCAGTCCCAGCTTGGCCACAGCAGCCTCGGCTATGCTGTTCATGCGCTTTTTGTTCACGAATTTCCGACCGGCGGCCACTTCCATATTGAGGGCCAGGTTCTCTCTGACGGTCAGATTGGGAAATAGGGATAAGTCCTGATAGATGACCTGAATGCCGCTGGCGATGGCCAGCTGCGGCGTCATGTGGTCGTACTGCTGGCCGTCGATCTCGATGATGCCCTCATCCGGTGTATAGAAGCCGGATATGATGTTGATGATGGTCGACTTGCCGCAGCCGTTTTCTCCTGCGAGGCAGTGAATCTCGCCTTTTTTGATTTCCAAATTGACACCGTCAAGTGCCTTGACGCCGCCAAAATACTTCTTGATATTGGTTGCCTTGATAATATAATCTGACACTGCCCTGTCCCTCCTTGCTTTGCACTATAGCTGGAGCTCTTCACGGAAAAGCCCCTATGTAGGGCAAAAAACGTGACTGCCGCAAACAACGGCAGCCACGCAGTTTGCCAGAAACGACGACTGCCGCTTCTTAGAAGTTGTATTTGTCTACGTTATCCTTGTTGATAGCGATCCAGCCAGCACCCATGAAGAGATGCGGGTTGTCCTTGCTCTGGACAAGCTTGCTGTAGGATTTCAGGCCAAGGTCTGTGCCTTCCTGCATCTGCTTGCCTTCGAGGATCTGACGAGCCATTACGCACATAGCATAGCCGGCTTCAGCAGGATCCCAGAGGGTGATATAGGAGAGGGAACCATCTTTGATAAGGGAACGGCACTCATTCGGCATACCAGTACCAACGACGAATACTTTGCCTTTGAGGCCCAGCTCATTGATAGCGCGGGCAATACCCGGGGTATCCATGGAGGAAGTACCTACGAAGCCAGTGACTTCCGGATGGGATTTCAGCACTTCTTTAGCTACCTGGTAAGCTTTTTCGGAGTTGTTCTCAGATTCTACGCGTTTGGGGTTATCCAGCAGCTGCAGACCGGCATATTTTGCCTGCTGCTCAGCTACAGCACCATTTGCCCACTCGTTCTGGGATGCGTTGGTAAGATGAGCCACCATAGTGGTATAGACGCCTTTGCCTCCCATGGATTCCTGGAGCTTGTCCATGATGAAAGCACCATAACCGGCGTTGTTGAAGGCTTCCAGATCATAATCGGAATTCTTGCAGGTGGAGCCTTCATGGGTGATGACTACGATGCCCTTGTCGCGAGCTTCCTTGAGTACAGGATCGCAGGCAGCCGGGTCAACCGGTACTACGCACAGAGCATTGATGCCCTGGTTGATGACATCCTGGATAACCTGGACCTGCTGAGCAGCATCGGTAGCTGCCGGGCCCTTCTGATAAGCATTGATACCGGTATCTGCAGCGTACTGTTTGACACCCTGATCCATGCGGGCGAACCAGCCATTGGAAGAATCCTTTACTACGACGGCAATCTTCCAATCCTTCTTGGTTCCCTGGGTTGCTGCGTCCGTTGTTTCAACGACGCGCTCCACTGAGGCCTGCGAGCCGGAGCCCGACGTTGCGCTCTTCGTGTCTCCGCCGCAGCCAGCCAGCCCTGCACAGAGCAGGAGTCCCAGTGCCACTGCTAAATACTTCTTTTTCATGAATAATACCCTCCTCTTATCTCTTTATCTCCAAAATGGTCTTACATAACACCCTTTTGCAGGATCACGCAGCCATAGGGCTGACGCTCTCCGGTGGATACGGTGACAAAAGCCGTTTTGCCCTTGTCATAGAAGCTGAAGCGATCGATGAAGCCCACGCAGGCCTCACCTTTCGGCTCATTGCGTTTCACCGCCGCAATGAAATCGTCCCAGACCTTCGGACGAGGCATCTTGTCCTTGAACTCATCCATCACGTCCATGATCATGACGGGATGCTCCACATAGTCCACATCCAACGGCATGAGCTGCAGGATCGCGTCCACCATTTCGGCGGCACCTATGCCGTCCGCATTGATGGTGATGCCCTCTTTGGCCATGGATACGGCCGGATAGAAGTCGTCCGCGATGACGATGAGATCACCATGTCCCATATCTGCCAGAGCTTTCAGCAGATCCGGACTGATGCATTTTGGAATACCCTTTAACATCTGATTTGCCTCCTTTTATTCATGCGTGCTCTTTCAGGAAATTCTCTACCTCCTCTCGGGTTGGCATGGATGGTGTCGTTCCGATCTTCTGTACGGAAAGCGCTGCCAGCGCACTCGCAAAACGCGAAGCCTCCCAGAGATCCCGGCCCTCGGAAAGGGCTGTCAAAAGACCTCCGTTGAAGGCATCCCCGGCACCCGTGGTGTCCACTGCCTTGACCTTGAAGGCCGGCAGGATTTCCTCCCGGCCATTCTCCGACAGGAACACACCGCGGTCGCCCAGGGTTATCAAAACGACCTTCACACCCTTTTCATAGAAAACTGCCGCAGCCTTCTTCGCTGCTTCCAGGCTGTCAACCTTTACGCCTGTCATCATTTCAGCCTCTACCTCATTGGGCGTGACCATATACACTTGAGAAAGGAATTCATCGCTGACGGGCTGGTAGGGCGCCGTATTCAGGATGACCCGGCAGCCGCATTCGCCCGCCAGCTTTACCACAGCCTCATTGGCATCCTGATTGACCTCCAGCTGCAGCAGCACGTAGGCACACTGGCTCAGCAGCGGCCGCAGGGCCTCTACCTCCGCCGGAGTGATGGTGCTGCAGGCACCCGGTACGATGATGATTTCATTCTGGCTGGTTTTTTCATCTACCATGATGATGGCGGAGCCAGTTCCCACCTCATCGTTGTAAAGCAGATACTGCTTGTCGAAATCCAGTTCATCCATAGCCCGCAGCGCTACGTCCGCAAAGGCGTCATGGCCCATCTTGGTGATCATGGCCACATCGGCACCGGATTTATGGGCTGCAATGCCCTGATTGAATCCCTTGCCGCCAGCGCCCATCTTGAACACTGAGCCTTTCACTGTCTCTCCCGGCGTAGGCAGATGCCCCGCCCGGGCCATGAGATCCACCACAAAGCTTCCGAATACTGCTACCTTTTTCCCCATGAAATAACCTCCCCATAGCTTCTATCATTCAATATTGCGATGCCGGGCTTCCATTTCCTCCGGCGTAAGATGCATGCGATCCTCCAGCAGGATTACCAGGATGTCAAAGAGCAGGAACAGATGCTGCTCAAAAAGATTGCCCATGGGCTGGATGGATTTCACCACCCGGGGATCTGTCCCCTTGTAGACACAGGCTGGCAGGAACAGTACCCGCTCCGCCTCCCGGGGCGTGCGCTCGCCGGGAGCTCCCGTGACCACCAGCCGCCGGGCGCCTGTCTGTCCCGCCTGATCCAGCAGGTAGTCGATGTGACCGATCTTGCCCGAGCCGTTGATGGCGATGAAAAGGTCTCCCTCCTTCATGCCTGGCGTGGTATCATCCCAAAGCCAATGGGTTTCCTTGCCCAGATGCATGAGCCGCATGGCAAAGCTCCGGGCCGCGATTCCCTCCCGGCCCGCACCGGTGACGAAAATGCGCCGGGCAGCCATGACCTCCTGCATGAAGGCTTCCAGCTCCGATTCTTCCTGAGCCTCGAATACCTGCCGATGTTCCTGGAGCAGGGTTTCATAAAGTTCCTTATAGCTCATGGTTTCTTTGACCCCTTCCATTTTTCCGAGCCCCGCAGCAGCAGCCTGGTGGGCATGAAGATCTCCTGCCGGCAGCCGTCCACCACGTCTTCGCTGTTCTGCAGACGCTTCGCCAGCAGTTCGATGGCGTTCCAGCCCATGCTGTAGATGTCCCGGTCCACCACGCTTAAATTGATGCCTGTGTATTTCAAAAATTCCATATCATCAAAGCCAATCATCGATATGTCCTGTCCCAGCCGCATCCCCCGCTCGCTGAGATACCGCAGGCAGCCCAGGGAGGTCATGTTATTGGAGGAGAAGATCGCCGTCGGCGGCTCCGGCTGTTCCATGAGCTCGTGCATGAGCTCGTAGGCCCGCTCCTGATGGAAGTTGCCCTGCGCCACATAGCGCGCTTCCGGCTCGATTCCCCACTTGTCAAGAGCGGCCAGGTAGCCCTGCCAGCGCTCATTTCCCGGTCGGGAGTTCTCCGGCCCCTTGATGGCAGCGATACGGCGATGTCCTTCCTTCAGCAGGCACTCCACCGCAGCTACGGAGCCATTGAAATCCTCTGAAAACACCCCATCCAGCCGGCAGTTCTTCAGCCCCCGGTCGATGAGCACCACAGGGACATGCGCTTTTTCAAAATCAAGCAACCGCTTACAGGTCTCCAGATTGTTGGCATCCACCGGAATCACGATGATCCCGCTGAGCCGCTCCGCCTTTACGGAGCTAAAGAAGCGGTGCTCCTTCTCCACACTGTCATCCGTCCCATAAAGGAAGATGTTATAGCCATACTGCTCGGCCGCATTGGTCAGCCCCCGCAGCAGATGGGAAAAGAAGGGGTTCTCAATATCCGGGATCAGAAAGCCGATGTTCAGCGTATTGCCCGTGCTGAGCTTCCTGGCCAGTGCATTGGGTGTATAATTCATTTCGTTGATGGTATCCATGACCCGCTTTTTCGTATTCTCCCGTACATGGGGCCGGTCATTCAGCACCCGGGAGACCGTAGCCGAGGAAACGCCCGCCTTCCTGGCAACATCATAAATATTAACGCTCATATCTACAACATCCTTCTGTTTTTGTAACCGGTTTTAGTTTTATTCTAGCAAATTCTTTTGAATTGTCAATATATTTTTAAACAAAAATGTAATCCGGCATGAAAATAAAATTTTAGTCCCAATTTAAAACAATAACACAGAAATATCCCACACAGCAGCCCCAATTCCCTGTAAGTAAGCGGTATCATGAAATATTTGGGAATGTTTTTCTGTGAAAAAGCTGTTGCCCTGCCATCATTACAACTGACTGCACAGCATATCCAGTGCAGCAATATGCAACAGAGCTGCAGCAAAATAACCTCGCAGCCGTCTTTTCTTTGCAACAAAATAAGCGGCATATTGCAACATACCGCTATTTTTCTTGACAATATAGGATATATCACATATACTATGTATAGGATATATCCTATAAAAATAAAGGAGGTAAAACGATGGACGATGTGGGAACAGGTAACGAATCCCCTCCTTGGCATATTCAATTTTATACCAAAACTAACGGAAAACAGCCTGTTATAGCGTTTTTAGAAGCACAACCATTATCAATGCAAGCCAAAATATTCCGCACGATAGAACTGCTGCAAAGAAACGGAAATCGTCTGCCAGAGCCATATTCAAAAAAAATCACGAAGAATATATTTGAGTTGCGAATAAAGGTCTCAACCGATATATCACGAGTTTTTTATTTTTTTACAATAGGCAGCCAAATCGTTTTAACAAATGGATTCGTAAATAAAACCCCAAAAACACCGCCTCGCGAAATTGAAAAAGCAGAACGATATCGAAAAGATTTTTTAATCCGTCAATAACCTGCATAACAGCTATCATAATATCGAATATTTATTATCAGGACTATATTTTTGCAGTGATAGCATATATACGTAAAGAGGAGAATATCATGAATGACTTTAATGCGTATCTGAATAAAAAATTGGAAAATCCTGCATTTAAAGCAGAGTATGACGCATTGGAAACAGAGTTTACCATTATACAAACTATTATTGATGCACGCAAAAATAGTGGATTAACACAAAAAGAATTATCGGAGCGCACCGGGATAGCACAAGGTGATATCAGTAAACTGGAACGTGGTTCAGCAAATCCTTCGTTACGTACACTAAAACGCCTGGCTGATGGACTAGGGATGAAATTGAAAATCGAATTTTGTAAATAATAGGCAAATAGGCTGCTGCACGGAGACAAATTCGTGCAGCAGCCTTTTCCGTAAAAATAAGCCGCAAGAAAAGAGGCTGTTGCACGCTACATCATGTTTCATAAGTATACAATACCCGCACCCCATGTCCGCCCTTTGAAGGGCGGGGGACCATGCGCAGCATGGTGGTGGGATGCATTGGCTGTATATTTATAAAGTAGATGTCCTTCGTGCGACAGCCTCTTTTTCGTATGAGGAGAAGGTATGGCACTGCAGCCTGTTTGCTGAGAACAAGAAAAAATCAGCAGGAATTTGTGATAAATCTATTGACAATAATACGAAAACCAAGTATATTAAACATGTAAGTGGTACGTACCACTTAAAGGGGAGAATTTATATGCAGAGGATTGATAAGGACAGCAAGCTTCCGCTCTATTGCCAGCTCATGCAGCTCATCATCGATGAGATCGAGCATCATCATATAGAGGTGGATGAGAAGCTGCCCTCAGAGAGAGAATTCTGCAGCAAGTATGATCTGAGCCGTTCCACTGTGCGCCAGGCATTCCTGGAGCTGGAGCAGGATGGCTATATCTACAAGATCCACGGCAAGGGAACCTTCGTTTCGCCGAAGAAACTCAATCAGGAGCTTTTGAAATTCTACAGCTTCACCTCCGAGATGAAAAAGCTGGGCAAGGTGCCCACCTCGCGGGTGCTGAGCTTTGATACCGTCGTCTGTGACTGGAGCCTGGCGCAGAAGCTGCGTACCAGGGCCGGTACAGAGGTCTACCGCTTCCAGCGGCTGCGGCTGGCGGATGACAAGCCTGTGATGATTGAGACCAGCTATATCCCCCGGGACCGCTTTGCGGGCTTTACCAGGGAGATGCTGGAGGACCATGCGATGTATGATATTTTTTCGCATGACTACGGCGTGGAGTTCACCTATGCGGAGGAAAAATTCCAGGCGGTAATGACCGATGACCGCACAGCCAAATTCCTCAACGTGAAGAAATCGCTGCCGAGTCTGAAGATTGAACGCTTTACTTATGAGAGAGACCTGGTCATCGAGTATACTGTGAGCATGGCTCGCGGAGATCAGATGATCTATTCCATCCGGCTGAATAAATAGCTGCATGGAGACAATACCAGAAGGGGGCCATTTTTTTGTGCCCTGGTAACTGGTACGTACATCATGACCAATTTAGGAGGGGTAATATGAATCCGTGGAGTTTATCCGAGGAAGATTTGAAAACAAAGGGGGCCGTGTATACGGCCCGGGAAATGTGCCAGCAGCCGGATGCCTGGGAGGAAACGGTGGAACTGCTGCGGCAGCAGGAGGAAAGGATCAGGGCCTTTTTAGGACCGCTGCTGGTCAAGCCGGAGCTGCGGATCATCTTTACAGGAGCCGGGACCTCCGCCTATGCGGGAGATATCATCGCTCCCTGGCTGCGGGAAAAGACGGGCCGGGACATCCTCTCCATCGCTACCACGGATATTGTGTCCGCTCCGCACCAGTTCCTTCACGATGGCCGGCCCACGGTGCTGGTATCCTTTGCCCGCAGCGGCGACAGCCCGGAGAGCATAGGCGCCTTCGACCTGGCGGAGCAGCTGGTGGAAAACATCTACCAGATCGTCATCACCTGCAACGCGGAGGGAGCGCTGGCCCGCAAGGCCGGGGAGATGCAGGATCATACCCTGACGCTGCTCATGCCGCCCCAGACCAACGATAAAAGCTTTGCCATGACCAGCAGCTTTACCTGTATGCTGGTGGCTGGCCTGATGATTTTCGATATGGATGATTTCGGAAAAAATGCGGCGCTTATAAAGCGGATAGCGGCCTGCGGCCGGCAGGTGCTGGCTGAGGGCCATGGACTGCCGGAACTGGTGGCCAGCGGCTTTGAGCGCATTGTATTCCTGGGATCGGGCGCACTTTACGGACTGGCCCGGGAGACCTGCCTGAAGGTGCTGGAGCTCACCGCGGGCAAGATTGCCGCTGTTTCGGAGACGGTCATGGGATTCCGCCATGGTCCCAAGTCCATTGTGGATGACAAGACCCTTATTGTGATGTGGATGTCCAGCGATTCCTATACCCATGAATATGAGATGGATCTGCTGCAGGAATTCCATCATGATGCGGGCAGCTTCAAGGTCCTGGCAGTGACTCCGGCACCGGATGCACAGGTCCAGGCAATCACGGATTACACCTTATCTCTGGATGAAGGAGCCTCCGGTCCCTGGGGAAGCGATGCCTACCTGGCACTGGGCTACGTGCTCTTTGATCATATATTGGCGCTGGCAGCTTCGCTGTCCCAGGGGGTAGCTCCGGACACACCCTGTCCCAGCGGCAGCGTGAACCGCGTAGTCAAGGGCGTCACTATCCATCCGCTGGCGGAGTAAGAGAAAAATTTTCAGAAGGGGGTTTATATCATGCCGGATATTTTACTTACACGTGTAGACAATCGCCTGATCCATGGTCAGGTGGGGATGACCTGGGCCACTCATCTGGGGGCCAATCTCATCATTGTGGCTAATGATGAGGTGGCAGAAGATGAGGTCCAGCAGAATCTGATGGATATGGCTGTAGCCAGCACCGCGGAAACGCGGTACTTTACCCTGCAGAAGACCATCGATGTCATCGGGATGGCCGGGGACTGGCAGCATATCTTCCTGGTGGTAAGGACACCACAGGATGCATTGAAGCTGGTGGAAAACGGTGTTCCCATCCAGGTTCTGAACATCGGAAACATGCACTTCAGTGAAGGGAAAAAACAGGTGACCAGCACTATTTCCGTCGATGAGGACGATAAAAAGACCTTTCGCCGGCTGCTCAATCTCGGGGTGAAGATCGAGCTGCGCAAGGTGCCGTCGGACCCGGTGATCCCGGTGGAGAAGATCTTCGAGTAAGATCTTTTCAGCCACAGTTGTCTGAACAGGCAGAAAATACGAAGAAGTACAAAGAAACACAAAGAAAAGAGGGAATATTATCATGGAAGTAACCTTAACGCAAACGTTATTGGTCACGTTATGGGCATTCATCATAGGTATTGATCAGTTCAATATCCTGCTGCACATCCATCGTCCGCTGGTGACGGGCCTGGTTGTGGGATGGATCCTCGGTGATGTACAGACCGGCCTTATTACTGGTGCAACGCTGGAGCTGGTAGCCATGGGCATGGTGCCGCTGGCAGGCGCGCAGCCGCCGAATATGGTTATCGGCGGTGTAATCGGTGTATCCTTCGCTATCATTTCCAAATTGCCGCCAGAAGCGGCTGTTGCCATCGCTATTCCTTTTGCCATCGCAGCCCAGGGCTGTGTGACCCTGATCTTTACGGCCTTTTCCCCGCTCATGCACAAGGCGGACCGCTGGTGCATGGAGGGCAAGACCAGTGCCATCGCCGCATTGAACTATGCCGGCATGGCTACCCATGGTGCATTCTTTGCTCTTGTTACCTTCCTGCCCATCTATTTCGGTGCATCTTCGGCCCAGGCCATTGTTGAATCAGTACCGGCCTGGATCCTTGGCGGCCTGGGGGTCGCTGGCGGCATGATGCCGGCCATCGGCTTTGCCATGCTGCTGAAGATCATGCTGAAGAAGGAATACATTGCCTTCATGCTGGCTGGCTTTATCCTGGTGACCTACTTCAAGATCTCCATCCTTGGGCTCGCAGTGCTGGGTGCCTGCATTGCCCTCTATGACTTCTATGCAAAAGGTTCGGATAAAGGCGGCAAGGCCGTAAAACAGGAGGTGCATCCAAATGGCGGAATCTAAGGTGAATGAGATCCTGGAAAATGCAGAATATGAGGATCAGACAGTAAAAAAGGTGGTCACGCCGGGAGATCTGGTCTCCATGGTCTGGCGTTCCCTGTTCCTGCAGGCGTCCTTCAACTATGAGAGAATGCAGGCCTGCGGCTGGCTTTACGGCATCCTGCCGGTACTGAAGAAGATCCATACCAATAAAAAGGATCTGTCCAAATCCATGCTCATGCACATGGAATTCTTCAATACCCATCCCTTCCTGGTGAACTTCATCATGGGCCTGGTGGTGGCCATGGAGGAGAACAAGAAGGATCAGAACACTATCCGGGCCATCAAGGTGGCTACCATGGGTCCTCTGGGCGGCATCGGCGATGCTCTCTGCTGGCTCACCCTGCTGCCGATTACAGCCGGTCTGGGCGCTTCCATGGCCATGGGACCGGATCCCAATCCGGCAGGCCCTATCGTATTCCTGGTGCTCTTCAATGCGATCCATTTCGGACTGCGCTTCGGTCTCATGCGCTATGGGTATTACACCGGCGTCAAGGCCATTTCCACCATGAAGGAAAAGACGAAGCAGATTTCCCATGCGGCTTCCATCATCGGTCTGACGGTTGTGGGCGGCCTCATCGCCTCCATGATCAAGCTGAAGATTGCCTGGGTCATCGTGGTAGGGCAGGCAAGTATCGCCCTGCAGGACAAGGTATTCGATGCAATCATGCCGAATATGTTGCCGCTGGCCTATACGCTGCTCATGTATTATCTGTTGAAAAAGAACTATTCACCGGTCAAGCTCATCCTGTTCACTATCGTTGTTGGTCTGGCAGGCAAGGGCATAGGCATTTTCTGATGAACAGAGGGGGTGCGGCAGCATCCCCTTTTCTATTAGGGGGGTATTTCAATGGTAGGTATCATACTCACGGGGCATGGTCATTTTGCGGAAGGGCTTTTTTCAGCGGTGCAGCTGGTTGCCGGACCACAGGAAAAGCTCCAGGTGGTAAATTTTGTCGAAGGCGACAGCACGGAGGTGCTGCAGCAGAAACTGCGGGACGCAGCGGAGAATCTGGGTGATGGAGAGCTGGTGTTCCTCACGGATATTGCGGGGGGATCGCCCTTCAATCAGTCGGTGCTGCTGTCCAATTCTTTGGCGCAGGAATGCCGGGTATTCAGCGGAACAAATATGCCCTTTTTGCTGCAGGTGCTTTTTGACCGGCAGGACAGCCTGGCAGAGCTGGAGTCCCGCTGGCTGGCTGGCGAGATCCGGGTGGAGGCATTCCATGCCCGGAAAAAAAGCCAGCAGGTACAGGCAGGTGGAATCTGATGACATTGATCGCTTTAAAGGCCGCCGGGATTTTTGCGGAGGGCGGCATAGAGACAGAACGGCTGCTGCTGGTGGAGGAAGGATGCTTTGCAGGCTTCCTGCCTGAGGATGAGGCCCGGAATCAGGGAATCCCGGTGCGGGAATATCCGGGAAAGCTCATTCTGCCAGGGCTTTTTGACAGCCATATCCACGGGGCGCTGGGCCATGATACCATGGATGCCAGTCCGGAGGCCCTGGATGCGGTGGGGCGCTATTTGCTGGCCCAGGGGACCACATCCTGGATGCCCACCACGGTGACCGCTTCCCTGGAAGCTATCTGCCGGGCCCTGCAGAATCTGGCCGGCTATGTGCCCGCGGCAGACGCAGCCCGTTCACTGGGCTGTTTTGTGGAGGGCCCTTATCTGACCGCGGAGCATCGGGGAGCCCATCCCACGGAATACCTGCGGGAGCTTTCTGACGAGGAATTTGACCGGCTGCTGGCCAGCGGTCCCATGAAGGCCCTGGCGGTGGCCCCGGAAAAGCCGGGGGCGGCGGCCTTTATCCGCCGGTCGACGGCCCGGGGGGTCCATATATCCATGGCCCATACCAGCGCCTCCTATGGGGAGGCCGTGACTGCCATCGAAAACGGGGCGGATGCGGCGGTGCATACCTACTGCGGCATGAGCCCCATGCATCATCGCAGTCCCAATCTGCTGGGGGCGGCCCTGACCCGGGATGATATCTACGCGGAGCTCATCGCGGACGGCATCCATGTGCAGAAGCCGGCCATGGACATCCTGCTGCGCTGCAAGCCGGCGGACAAGGTCATCCTGGTCAGCGATGCCATCTCCGCCTCCGGTCTGGCAGATGGGGACTATGTGCTGGGCGTTGAGCCGGTCCACGTAAAAAATGGCATCCCCCATACGGATTCCGGCTCCCTGGCTGGCAGTACAACCACGCTGCTGGCCGAGGTGCGCCGTCTCATCTGCGAGCTGGGCAAGGAGCCGCTGGCGGTGGTGCATATGGCCTCGCTGAATCCCAGCCGCCGCTTCGGCCTGGATCAGGAAATCGGCAGCATCCGCCCCGGCAAACGGGCTGACTTCCTCATTGTAGACAAAGGCTATCAGCTGCAGGAGGTCTGGAAAGACGGCGTGAAGGTCGTCCAAAAATAACAAGGCACACAAAAGCTAATTCCGGCAATCCCCCAAACTCCCCGATGGACACTGAACCATCGGGGAGTTTTGATGGAGGGGGTAAATGGGAATTTGTAGGGGGTAGGGAGGTGGAAAGCCACGAATCTCAAAGGCTCCCCTGCTAGGTGAGTCGCCATCCCCTTGCGGGTGGAGCTGGCGCGCAGCGCCTAAGGGGTTGCCTCGATTGGCTGAGTTTTTAGCCTTGGAAAAAACCAGGAATCGCGACATAGCAGAGGCCGCTAACCCCTCCGTCACGGCTTCGCCGTGCCACCTCCCCTAGCAGTGGAGGCTTTGGCATCGCAGCTTTATAAGTAAGTGCCACCGCCGGAGAGTGAGGAGGCCACATAAGCAAACCATTTGACAAAGCACAAGAAAAATGGGGTGGGGAGGGCAAAAGAGCGCCTGTCTGAGCGAAGCGAGTTAAGCGATTTGCCTGGTTTTGGAGTCAGTACTTTCCCAGTTCGACATTTTTCTGAAGCGACTCAGGCTGTGTTTGTGTTTAAGCAGCGAACCGCAGCTTTAGCTGCGTGTGAGTCGCTGCGCTCTTGGACAGCTCAGTAAATTTCCATCTATCATTCTCCATAAAAAAAGAGGCTGTCGCACGAATGACATCTACTCTATAAATATACAGCCAATGCATCCCACCACCATGCTGCGCATGGTCCCCACCCGCAAGGGGATAGCCGACCGCTAAGCCGCTAAAGCGGCAAGCGTCTGGCCACGCCCTTCAAAGGGCGGACATGGGGCGCTGTTGTATACTTATGGGATATGATGTAACGTGCGACAGCCTCCTTTTTAGTGTATGGCCTTTTTCTTGAAACGGCCGCCTACGATGTCGTGAACGGGATTGATGCTTACGAAGGCATTTTCATCCTTGTCCAGGGCAATCTGCTTCAGCTTGTCTACCTCCAGACGGGTGACTACGCAATATACGATTTTTTTTGAATCCCCGGTATAGCCTCCCTCACCGTGCAGCAGGGTCACGCCGCGGCCCAGACGATCCATGAGGGCTGAAGCGATTTCCTCATGGGAATCCGTCACAATCATCACCGCATAGGATTCATCCAGACCCTTGATGACCACATCGATCATCTTGGAAATGACGAAATAGGCCACCAGCGAGTACATGGCTTTGTCCCAGCCAAATACCAGACCGGCACTGGACAGGATGAACAGATTGAAGAACATGACCACCTCGCCCACGGAAAAGGTCATGCGCTTATCCAGGATAATGGCCACAATCTCCGTTCCATCCAGGGAACCGCCGTTGCGGATGATGATTCCCACGCCCGTTCCGGTCACAATGCCGCCAAAGATGGCCGCCAGGAAAAAATCATCGGTGATGCGGGCCACCGGCTCAAAATAAGAGGTCCAGAAGGACAGGCAGCAGATGGCAAAGGATGTGGAAATGGCAAAGGTCCGGCCAATCTGCTTATAGCCCAGATACAAAAAGGGAAGGTTCAGCAGCAGGATGAACATCCCCAGTGGATAGTCAGTGATGGCACTGAACATGATGGATATACCCACCACCCCGCCATCGATGATGTTATTGGGAACCAGAAATATCTCCAGCCCCACCGCCGTAATGATAGCTCCGATAAAAAGAAGTACGTACTTTTGAATATATGCTCTTATACGACGATGGCGGAGCAGCTGACGCCGTTCCTCCGCTGCCGGTTCCGTCTTCGGCTTTTCCGATGCCGGTATCTCTTGCATCAAACAATCTCCCTTCATTATTTCATAATTTTATTATAACGCCATTGTTCAGGATTCCGCAACGCGGAATCCTTCCAATCAGCGTTACCCGCAAGGGAATCGCTTATGCCCTTGTGGCTGGCATAGCGGCAGCTATGCCGATTGACGACAACGCGGCAGATGGAAATTCAGACAAGCAATTCGCCTAGGTATTTCGTGCACGCTGTACTAGCTTCGCGCCCGCCACCTGCAGAGGTAAGAGACATCTTATTCCGAGTTATATAGGCAAACCACCCCAGACGGCAAATTTTAATTGTTTGTAATCGTTTTTGACTGTCTTTAATTATTTCAGTTAAATTTTGATTGACTTTGAATGAGTTTGGCGGTATTATATCCATAGGAAAGGTTGTGGTGATTTATGTTGACGGAAGAACGGTATGCAACCATCTTGAAAATATTATCGGAAAAAAAGGCCGTGACAGTGCTGGATCTTACCCGGGTCCTGGATATATCTGAATCCACAGTCCGCCGGGATCTCACAGCGCTTCATAAAAGCGGCCGCCTTTATAAGGTATATGGCGGAGCTACCGCCATTGATACGAATTACAGCACCCGGGAGGAAGATGTCCACACCAAAAGCGACATGTCCAGGCAGGAAAAGCTCAGCATCGCCAAAAGAGCGGCAGCTATGATCTCCCATGGTGATTTCGTCTATCTGGATGCAGGAACCACTACCTTCTGTATCATTGATTTTCTCACCGAAAAGAATGCCACCTATGTAACCAACGGCATCGCCCATGCTTCCCGGCTGGCGGAGCGAGGCTTCAAGGTCTTCATCATCGGCGGGCAGCTGAAGCTCACCACGGAAGCCGTCATCGGGGCCGCGGCCCTGGACAGCATCCGCAGCTACAATTTCACCAAGGGATTTTTTGGTACCAACGGCATCAGCCGGGTTTCCGGATTCTCTACCCCGGATTCCAGCGAGGCGCTGGTCAAGGCCGAAGCCCTCACCCGCTGCCGCAAGGCCTTCGTGCTGGCGGACAGCTCGAAATTCAACAAGATTTCTCCTATTACCTTCGCAAATATCTCCTGTGCAACGATTCTTACGGACAAGCTCATCGATAAAAAATATCGCGACTATACAACTATAATTGAGGTGGATAACAAATGATCTATACAGTAACCTTCAATCCGTCCCTGGACTATATCGTACGGCTGGACAGCTTTACTGCCGGTGCCATCAACCGCACCAAATACGAGCAGGTACTGGGCGGCGGCAAGGGCATCAACGTCTCCATCGTGCTGCGAAATATGGGACTGGACAGTACGGCGCTGGGATTCACGGCGGGCTTCACCGGCCAGGAAATTGAGCGCCAGCTCCATGGCTTTGGCTGCACGTCGGATTTCATCCATCTGCCCAAGGGATTTTCCCGCATCAATGTAAAGGTGAAGGCCAGCGAGGAAACGGAAATCAACGGACAGGGTCCGGAAATACCCGAGGAAGCATTGGCCGAGCTTTTTACCAAGCTCAGTCAGCTGGAATCCGGCGATACCCTGGTACTGGCCGGCAGCATTCCCAATACGCTGCCAGACGATATCTATGAGCGCATCATGGCCAGCCTGGAAGCCAAGGACATCCGCATTGTGGTGGATGCCACCTGCAACCTGCTGCTCAATGTGCTGAAATATCACCCCTTCCTCATCAAGCCGAACAACCACGAGCTGGGCGAAATGTTCGGCGTGGAGCTGCACAGTGATGAAGAAATCATCACCTACGCCAAAAAGCTCCAGGAAAAGGGTGCCCGGAACGTGCTCATCTCCATGGCTGGCGATGGCGCCATCCTGCTGACGGAAACCGGCGAGGTATTCCGCTGCCCGGCCCCCAAAGGAACTCTGGTGAATTCCGTAGGCGCCGGCGATTCCATGGTAGCCGGCTTCATCACCGGTTACAGTGAAAGCGGCTCCTTTGAAAGAGCCTTCCATATGGGAGTAGCCACGGGAAGTGCTTCGGCCTTCTCCGAGAATCTGGCCACCCGCCCGGAGGTAGAAGCCCTTTTAAAGACCATCCAATAAGGGAATCCATATCATATATTATATATAAAGGAGAGAACTCATTATGCGTATCACCGAATTGCTGAAAAGCAGCAGCATTGCTCTCAATACCGCCCCCAGGGATAAAGAAGACGCCATCCGCAAACTGGCCGATCTCATGGAAACCTCAGGGAATCTTTCCGACAAGGAAGCCTATGTAAAGGACGTACTGATCCGTGAAGCTGCCGGTTCCACCGGCCTGGGTGATGGCATCGCCACCCCGCATGCCAAGAGCAATGGCGTCAAGGCGGCCGGGCTGGCGGCAATGACTGTTCCTGGCGGCGTGGATTTTGACTCCCTGGACGGGAATCCTGCCCGCATCTTTTTCCTCATTGCAGCTCCGGATGAAGCCAATGATCTGCATCTGCAGGTACTGAGCAAGCTGGCTACTCTCATCATGGACAGCGATTTCAAGGAAGCCCTGATCAAGGCCCAGTCCGTAGAGGAATTCCTCAAGCTCATCGACGACAAGGAAGATGGCCGTTTCCAGGCTGCTCCGGCAGCTGCTCCGGTGTCCTCCTCCGATAAGAAGATCCTGGCTGTCACCGCCTGCCCCACGGGCATTGCCCACACCTTCATGGCAGCTGAAAGCCTGGAGCAGCATGCGAAAAAACGCGGCATCTCCATCAAGGTAGAGACCAACGGCTCCGGCGGTGCCAAAAACGTGCTCACAGCAAAGGAAATCGCTGAGGCTGACTGCATCATCATCGCTGCTGACAAGAACGTAGCCATGGCCCGTTTCGATGGCAAGCCGATGATCCGCACCAAGGTGGCCAACGGCATCAACAAGGCTGACGAGCTGCTGGATGAGGCCCTGAGCGGCCAGGCGCCCGTTTATCATCACGCTGGCGGAGCTGTCGAAGCCTCCGCTGTGGCCGATGATGAAAGCACCATCCGCAAGATCTACAAGCACCTCATGAACGGTGTATCCCATATGCTTCCCTTCGTCATTGGCGGTGGTATCCTCATCGCACTGGCCTTCCTCTTCGATGTTTACGATCCGGCCAATCCGGGCAACTTCGGTTCCAACACGCCGTTGGCCGCGTTCCTGAAGGGCGTCGGCGGTGCCTCCTTCGGCTTCATGCTGCCGGTGCTGGCAGGCTTCATTGCCATGAGCATCGCCGATCGTCCGGGCCTGGCTGTGGGCTTTGTCGGCGGCGCGCTGGCTAACCAGGGCGGCTCAGGCTTCCTGGGTGCTCTGCTGGCAGGTTTTGCGGCTGGCTACATTGTTCTGGGCCTGAAAAAGCTTTTCTCCGGCCTGCCCCACTCTCTGGAGGGCATCAAGCCGGTTCTGCTTTATCCGCTGCTTGGCGTATTTTTCATGGGCGTGATCATCACCTTCATCATCAATCCGCCGGTAGCCGGCATCAATACCTGGATGATGGATACCCTGAAAAATATGGACACCAGCAGCCGTATCCTCATCGGCATCCTCTTCGGCGGCATGATGGCCGTTGATATGGGCGGCCCGGTGAACAAGGCGGCCTATGTAGTAGGTACCGGCGCACTGGCTGGCGGCGAATTCGGCGTCATGGCCTCAGTCATGGCCGGCGGTATGGTTCCGCCGATTGCCATCGCTCTCTGCACCACCTTCTTCGGCAACCGCTTCACGGAAAGCGAACGTAAATCCGGTATCACCAACTACATCATGGGACTTTCCTTCATCACCGAGGGAGCTATCCCCTTCGCAGCTGCTGACCCGATCCGCGTAATTCCATCCTGCATCCTGGGCTCCGCAACGGCCGGCGCTCTCTCCATGGCCTTTGGCTGCACCCTGAGAGCTCCCCATGGCGGCATCTTCGTAGTGCCCACCATCGGCAGCCCGCTCCTGTACCTGGCCGCCATCCTCGTCGGCGCTGTAGTAGGCTGCATCGCCCTGGCTGTTCTCAAAAAACCTCTGAAAGATAATTGATATACACTCGCAAAAACATCCCGGCTCCCCCATGTGCCGGGATGTTTTTTTGCTGCCAATTTTCCCATAAAAAATCGCCAGCCGATTGGCTGACGATTTTTTTAGTCCACATCTACGCTGATGATGCCATCCAATTGTTTAATAGCATCCAGGATCACTACGCTTTTCACACTGTGGCGGTTGTAGAGACGCAGATCGATGTAGATGATTGGTTCCTCTATATCCTCATCCTCGACGATCTCATCATCGTCAGCCCGTACCTTGACCCCCTTGATCTTCAGCTGCATATCCTCCAGACATTCGCTGATATGCACCAGCTGGCCCGGCCTGTCGATAGTCTGAATGGACAGCCGCAGATTCTTCTCGTGGGTCACCCACTCATCCAGCCGGGACAGTGTTCCCAGAGTGATGAATACCAGCCCGGCGGTGAACAGGGCTCCGTAATAATAGCCGGCCCCCACTGCCAGGCCTACGCCGGCCACCACCCAGAGGCAGGCGGCCGTGGTAAGCCCTGTGACCGTGAGCCCTTCCTTCATGATGGCACCGGCCCCCAGGAAGCCTATGCCGCTGACCACCTGGGCCGCCAGCCGGGCCGGATCCGCATTGGTCCGTCCCTCTACCCCCAGGAAAATGCTTTCTGACAGCACCATGATGAGACAGGATCCCAGACATACCAATATATTCGTACGCAATCCCGCCGATTTATGCCGGGACTGGCGTTCATAGCCAATCACACCGCCCAATATGCAGGACAATGTCAGCCGGAGCAGCAGCTCCCATTCAGAAACAGCTCCCATATCCTCACTCCCTTTACTCTTTTCTTCATTTTAAGAGGTACAGGAGGAAAAATCAAATAGAAAATCAAGATTTATCCCCAGCCAAATAGTATAGTTATCCACTTTTCCCTTTCTTTTTCTGTGGATAATGTGGATAAGTTAGTGAATAACTCTATATATTCGATGAAAACTTCCCTGCTTTCCATATTTAGTTACCCCACTTATCATTTATCCCAAAGTTCCTGTGGATAACTATCTTCAAGAACCTTCTTCTTCTTTGCTGGACCATTTACGATAGGGGTTCATAATCAGATTGGAATTGTAGTACCGCTCATTTCCCGACACCTCTGCTCCGGCCCAGGGCGGCATCACCAGCAGATCATTCTGGGATTCCAGTTCCACCTCGGCCACCAGCAGTCCGGTGTTATCCCCCAGGAATTCATCGATTTCCCACAGATGATCTCCCACCTGCTCCATATAACGGATCTTATCCAATATCGGCGGAATGCACAACCGGAAAAGCCCCTCCGCATCCTGCACGGGGATCTCATACTCAAACTCCGGCCGGGCAATACCCTCTGTCTTTCCCTTCACAGTCAAAAATGCCTTCTCTCCCTTGACCCGAACCCTTACAATGCGTTCCGGCGTAAGGCAGAGATACCCCTGCCGGATTCTCACACCTTCCTTCTGCGGCTTCCACAGCTCTTTTTTTATCAGAAATTTCTTTTCAATTTCAATACTCATATACTGCCTCCTGTGAACCATTTATTTTTTTGTGGATTGCTGTTCTTCCCTCTTCTTACTATACGTCATTTTCCCTGAAATTCTGAAGTTTTTTTAAACCATTTCTACGGGACTTTTTACACTTGACAAGACTCCCTTTTTCTTTTATCCTAAAGGTATCCCATTTATTCGCACAAATCTTTTGAAAAATTCTGCTATATCTGACGTATTGATTATTTCTAATCCATAAAGGGAGGTGCATCGCTGCATTCAATCTATCGCTTCTCCATTTTTACGGAAAGCAACGCAGCAAAATACATGATAGTGAACGCAAACTCCGTCAACCTGCATCTGCTGCCTTTTGTGCAGGAAGAAAATACTTCATTCTATCCCGTCAATCGTGCGCCCCAGAGCTCCAGGAATACGGCTTTCAAACAGCGTTATCTGGAAAAACTGCAGCAGAAGCTCCATGAGGAAAAAAACACTATGTCCATGGTAAAACGCACCTCCATGGAACACACCATCGCCGATCTCCAGCAGTCCATCGAAACACCCGCGGACAAAATCCGACGATTGCAGGAGCAGATGGCCGAATTCCAGCAGCGTGCCGACAGCTTTCCCGCGGAAAGCATCGACCACAAAATCATTTCCCAGGCCATTGAGGGACTGCGCCAGCGCATTGAGAAAATGCAGAGCAGTGATGCCGTGGCTGAGGAAGAACAAATCTATAGGGATCAGGTGAATAACGGAACGGATGGCTTTGCCCTGTTCGTGGAGGAATAGGCGGATGCCCCCGTCCTGTGATATACCTGTTGAAAAGGAAAGCGCTGACAGCCTCTGTCAGCGCTTATTTCTTTTATCCTGCCCGGCGCGCTACCCCAGCAGCATATCCTTCAGCAGCAGGATATTCAATGCCGTCACAAATAGCCCGATGGCTCCCAGCACCAGCTTCTGCCGGGTATTGTTCGCATACTTCCCCATAATCTGCCGGGAAGAGGTCAGATAAAGCTGCAGGCCGATGGTAAAGGGCAGCTGCAGAGACAGAGCCATCTGGGAATAGATGAGTCCCTGGAAGGGATCCTGGACGAAAAAGAAGAATACCAGGGCCAGCCCGTAGGTGAGCATCACCCCCAGCCGGGAATGGCGATCCTTGATATCATAAGGCTCTCCGAACATCCCCGCAAAAATGCTGCCGCCAGCCATCCCCGCCGTGGTGGTGGAGGACAGTCCGGAAAGCAGCAGAGCGATGGCAAAGAGCACCGCTGCGGAATTTCCCAGGATGGGCCGCAGCATGTCCACAGCCTGCTGCAGGTCTGATACCTCGATGCCATTGGCAAAGAACACCACCGCTGCCACAATGATCATGGCGCTGTTGATGGCCCAGCCAATTCCCATGGACAGCAGAGTATCCAGAAACTCATATTTCAGCTGCCGCTGGATCACCGCTTCGTCCTCCAGGTTCCACTGCCGGCTCTGGATGACCTCAGAGTGGAGGAACAGGTTATGGGGCATGACCACCGCGCCCAGGACGCTGGTGACCACCACCAGAGCTCCTGCCGGCAGACTGGGGGTGACCCAGCCTGCCGCTGCCAGCGGCCAGTCCGTGGAAACAAAGCAGATTTCGGCTAAAAATGACAGTCCTATGAGGGATACAAAGGCAATGATGATTTTTTCCAGCTTGCGGTAGGAATTGGACCAAAGCAGCCAGCCGCAGCACAACGCCGTGAAAACAGCTCCGATGGTCAGAGGCAGATGAAAGAGCATGGACAGGGCAATGGCCCCGCCCAGGATCTCCGCCAGGGCCGTAGCCGCTGAAGCAAGCACAGCCGAGGACAGCAGCAGCCTGCTCCAGCCTTTGGGCAGATATTTGGCCGCTGCCTCGGAAAGGCATTCTCCCGAAACAATCCCCAGATGGGCCGCATTGTGCTGCAGAATGATGAGCATGATGGTGGACAGGGTCACCATCCAGAGCAGTGTGTAGCCATATTCCGCTCCCGCGGCCATATTGGAGGCCCAGTTGCCCGGATCGATGAACCCCACGGTAATGAGGATACCGGGGCCGATATATTTCAAGAATTCCCGGGCACTGCGCCGGGTCTCATGGCGTACATTCAGCAATTTAAACAAACTTTCCATAAAAACACCTCGTTTTCCTAATATCTTTTCCTTTTATTTTCATATACTAGCATTATACTTGAAAATCAGGAAAGTGGGTATTCCCAAAAGAATAATTATCCATAGGAAAATAGCCTGCCGATTGTCTCCTTTCCAGTATAAATCCTGCTGGGAGGATTTTCTGCTGGAAAATCCGAAACAATGACGTTATAATAGGAAAAGACACTGTCTGAGACAGAAATATCCATGCATCTATAAATAAAAAGAAGGTATGTTGTTTGCGTAATACGAATCTCCCTCCCCGCCGCAAGAAGCGGAAAAAAATATGGCCCTGGGTCCTGATGTTCCTGGCTTTCGTAGCCGCGGCCCTGGCCGGCGCCCTTTTTGCTTCCTCCAGCCTTTTTGACAAGAACGGGCACGGAGAGGATGGCATGCTCACCGCCAAGGATAAGACCACCGTCATGATCATGGGCGTGGACGAACGGGACGACGATGTGGGCCGTTCCGATACCCTGATGATTGCCACCCTGGACCCGAAGAAAAAACAGGCAGCCCTCCTGTCCATCCCCCGGGATACCCGGGTAAAGATCAAGGGACACGGCTTTGATAAGATCAATGCAGCCTATGCCTATGGCGGCCACAAGCTCACCCAGGATACGGTGGAAAAATTCATCGGCGTGCCCATGGACCATTATGTCATCATCAATATCAAGGCTTTCCAGCGCATCATTGATGCTCTGGGCGGCATCGATATCAATGTAGAAAAGCGCATGTACTACGAGGATCCCTGGGATGATGACGGCGGTCTGCTCATCAACCTCCGCCCCGGTATGCAGCATATGGACGGCAAAACCGCTGTGACCTACGTGCGCTATCGTGATGAGGAGGGAGATATCGGCCGCATCGGCCGGCAGCAGAAGTTCATGAAGGCCGTGATGGATAAGGTGACCTCCCCGGCCATCATTCCCCAGCTGCCCACCATCATCAAGGAAGTGCTGAATTCCGTAAAGACTGACCTGTCCCTTAAACAGATGCTGGAATTCGCCGGCGCCTTGAAGGATGCCCAGCAGAACGGCCTGAAGACAGATATGGTACCGGGCCGCGGTCTCTACATCGAGGGCATCAGCTACTGGATCCCGGATGTATCCAAGCTGCGGGCCACCCTGGCGGATACCCTGGGCATTACCATGAACGCCAGTATGCGGTCGGCAATGGAACGGGCAAACCATGAATACGAAAGCTCCATCCCGGCAAATGCTACACCTATTCCTTCCAGCGATACCTCTCTGGGACGCCTGCCCTCCTCAGCGGAAAGCAGCAAGAGCAAGAAAAAATCCATGGAAAGCAGCCGCAGCGATACGGCCAGCTCCAGCCGGAAAGAAAAATCCAATTCCGACAGTACCAGTACTTCTCCCTCGACTCCAGCAGCCACGGAGGAGAAAAATACCAGCCCGGCACCTACCCCCTCTCCTGGAACGGGAACAGCGGGCAAGGGCATTTAACAGAATCTATATGAAGCGGCGGACCAGAACCTGGTCCGCTCTTCTTTTTGAATAAAAAGCACCGTCCGCTGTGGATAACCCGGCGGACGGTGCTTTTGTGCATGATGTGATTTATTTTGTGTATAACTTATTCGCTTTTCTGTTCCATGGTAGCCAGGGAAGCAACCTTATCCCCCGACTCCGTCTTCATGAGCATGACGCCCTGGGTATTGCGGCTGATTACGGAAATGTCATCTACATCGGTGCGGATCACAATTCCCTCAGTGGTGATGAGCATGAGCTCCTGGCCCGGCTGTACCACCTTCAGACCTACCACCTGGCCGGTCTTCTTCGTGACCTTCAGGTTGATGATGCCCTTGCCGCCCCGGGACTGCAGACGGTATTCCGCCGTAGGCGTGCGCTTGCCAAAGCCTTCAGCTGTCACCGTAAGCACCTCGGCATCCCGTTTGAGGTTATCCATGCCGATGACCACATCATCCCCGCTCAGGCGAATGCCGCGGACACCGCGGGCCACACGGCCCATAGCCCGCACATCGCTTTCAGCGAAGGCAATGGACAGACCATCCCTGGTCCCCAGGATCACCATACGTTCCCCATTGGTCTTCTTCACACCGATAAGCTCATCATCCTCATCCAGGGTGATGGCGATGAGGCCGCCCTTGCGGGCTGTATCGAAGTCCGTAAGGGTCGTCTTCTTCACAATGCCCTTTTTCGTGGCCATGAAGAGGAACCTTTCCGGCTTGAAATGCTTGATGGGGATGACTGCCGTGATCTTCTCATCGTTCTCAATGGGCAGCAGGTTGATGATGGCTGTCCCCTTGGCCTGACGGCTGGATTCAGCAATCTCATAGGCCTTCAGATGATAGACCCGCCCGCGGTTCGTAAAGAACAGGATGGTATGATGGGTCGTAGTGATCAGCATATTCTCAACGAAATCCGCTTCCTTCGTCCCCATACCGGTCACGCCCCGGCCCCCCCGCTTCTGATTGCGATAGGAGGTTATGGGCATGCGCTTGATGTAGTTGTTATGGGTGAGCGTCACCACCACATCCTCCTCAGCGATGAGATCCTCCACGTCAATGGCGGATACATCGATGGTGATGCGGGTACGGCGCTCATCACCGTATTTATTCCTGACCTCGGTCAGTTCATCCCGGATGATCTGACGGATCTTGCCTTCATCAGCCAGTACGGATTTCAACCATTCGATGGTCTTCAATACTTCCTGATATTCCTCCTCGATTTTTTCCCGCTCCAGGCCGGTCAGGCGCTGCAGCCGCAGATCCAGGATAGCCTGGGCCTGCTTCTCGGAAAGGTCGAAGCCCTCCATGAGGGCTGTCCGGGCGATATCAGCCGTCCGGGATTCCCGGATGGTGGTAATCACCGCATCCAGATGATCCAGGGCGATGGTCAAGCCCTCTAGAATATGAGCCCGGGCCTCTGCCTTCGCCAGCTCGTATTTCGTGCGCTTGGTGATTACATCCTCCTGATGCTTCACATAGTAGTACAGAACCTCCTTGAGGTTCAAAATGCGGGGATGTCCATCCACCAGTGCCAGCATGATCACGCCGAAGCTGTCCTGCAGCTGGGTGTGCTTGTAGAGCTGGTTCAATATCACATCCGCATTGGCATCCCGGCGCAGGTCAATGACCACCCGCATGCCGTTGCGGTCCGACTCATCCCGCAGATCCGTGATTCCCTCAATGGATTTATCCCGGACCAGATCCGCGATTTTCTCCACCAGACGGGCCTTGTTCACCTGATAGGGAAGCTCCGTCACAATGATCCGGGGCTTGCCGTTGGACATGGTCTCGATATGAGCCTGAGCCCGCATCTTGACAACACCGCGTCCTGTGGTATAGGCCTCACGGATGCCCTGGGTTCCCAGGATCAGACCTGCCGTTGGGAAATCCGGTCCCTTGATCACCGTCATGAGCTCCTCAATGGTGGTATCCGGATTATCCAGCAGCATCAGCACGCCATCGATGACTTCATTCATATTATGAGGCGGGATATTCGTTGCCATACCCACCGCGATGCCCGAGGTTCCGTTCACCAGCAGCTGGGGAAACTTGGAGGGCAGTACTGATGGCTCCTTCAGAGACTCATCGTAGTTCGGTACGAAATCCACTGTCTCCTTATCGATATCCTGCAGCATAAGCTCCGAGATCTTCGACATGCGCACCTCAGTATAACGCATAGCTGCCGCGGGATCACCATCCACCGAACCGAAGTTTCCATGGCCATCCGCCAGCATATAGCGCATAGAAAAATCCTGGGCCATGCGCACGATGGCATCGTAGACCGAGCTGTCACCATGGGGATGATATTTACCCAGAACTTCGCCGACGATACGTGCCGATTTCTTGTAGGGCTTATTGGAGCCCATGCCAGCTTCCTGCATGGCGTAGAGAATACGGCGATGTACCGGCTTCAAGCCGTCGCGGACATCCGGCAGCGCCCGGGCAACAATGACGCTCATCGCATAATCGATATACGAATTGCGCATTTCCTGCTCGAGATTTACCGGAACAACCTTACCTTCACCAAAATCCACAATCTCACCTCAAAATCATATTTGATACTATCAGTAGTATTTTCCTCAGAAATAAAAAACTTTTAGCTATTTATTATACCATTTTTACGGGAAAAAGTCCATCGAGGCCCCATATACAAGGGGTTCGCTGGACTTTTTCCCGATTCTCCTGTCAGTTTTCCGCTTCCAGAGCAGCTGCCTCCACCATGGTTTTGTTCCGGCCGCCCCGCTTCGCCGCATAGAGCGCCGTATCCACCCGCTTCAGCAGCTGCTCTGCCGGCTCCCCGGGACGCCAGCTGCTCACGCCGATACTGCAGGTAACCGGCCGCTGCTCCAGCATCCGGCCGGCGGCCACCGCCTCCCGGATGACCTCCGACAGTTCCCGGGCCTGCTCCAGGGAAAAGCCCCGGCACAGCACGATGAATTCCTCGCCGCCATAGCGGATGAAGGTATGCCGGGCATCCAGATGCTGCCGGATCACCGCCGCAAAGTTCACCAGCACCTTATCACCCGCATCATGTCCATAGGTATCGTTCACGCTTTTGAAAAGGTCAATATCGAACATCAGCAGGGAAAGGGGCGTTCCCTCATACTTGGCCACGTTCATCTCCCGCTCCATAGCACTCCGAAGCTTGCCCCGGTTGAAGCATTTCGTCAGGGCATCGATGGAAGCCCGCTCGTTGGCCGCTGCCACACTCTTGGCCATGCGCTGGTTCAGGCTGCGCAGCCGCCGTTCCTCCCGCACATTTTCCCGGATGAGCCAGATCACGAAGAAGGAAATGAACAGAACTCCCAGTGGTGTGACAAAAAAGGGCAGCTGAAACAATTGGAAATGGGAACTCAGGCCATCCGTTACTGCCAAAAAGGACATGCCGCCTACCGGAATCAGCAGTGCCCGCATGACACGGCGTCCCTGGAGAGCTGACAGGACCATGCAGACAAGGACCACCAGCTGCGCTGCCCCCACCAGTATGTAATAAATGGACATGCCCTGATCCATGGCCCGCCAGCCCATCAGCTCCCCGCTGAATACTCCCGCAGCCAGCAGAACATAGGCCGTGATCACCGCCAGCACCGGCCGGCGCTTTTCCTCCTCCAGGGCCTCGTACACCATGAAATTGCCGAAGATCGGCATACAGTAGCCGCAAAAGAGCATGATATTCCACCAGAGCACCGGCTTATCCCAGAGCAGGTAAACCGACTGCATGGAGGCAAACAGCCAGGCTGCCATCAGGAACAGGAACAGGGCCAGATAAATATAAAGCCGTCGCCGCTGCTGCATCATCTGATAATAGACGATCATGATGAAGAGCATGACAGTTGCCAGCGGCAGGGAAAAATAGTTGAAGATATCATGCTGAAAAATATGGCTGATCTGCTGGACCCCTTCATCCAGGGATATCATATCCAGCCGCCCCAGCCTGCCCGGGTGATCCGTATAGAGCTGGAAGCTCAGCTGACGTCCCTTGTAATTCGACGGCAGGGTCACAATATGCCATTTTTTTCCATAAATCTGCTGGTAACGGCCGAATTCCCCATAGGAATAGATGAGTTCATTGTCCATATAGACCCGGACGGCTTCCTCCGTAGTGGAAAAAAACAGCACCGGATTCTTGTAATAGACCACCATAGGCAGACGGGTCGTGAGCCAGATATACCGCTGACCGGCCAGCGTCGGAGCCTTCTGATGCGGGGAAAGGGGATGCCACAACTCATCCTCATAACGCAGGGCGGCATGGAGATTGATGAGTTTCAGTTCATCATCCTGGACAGAATCCGGAGCATAGTATTTCCACTCGCCCTCCAGCGCCATGCCCTGGGAGACGCCGGCTGCCATATGCAGGCTCAGAAAAAACACCAATAGACAGCCCAACAGTTTCCACCCTTTGTCCATACCCTCATCTCCTTCCCAGTATTACCTTACCACTGAAGCGCTCTGCAGCTCCGGATACTTCAGCCAGACCGTAGCCAGGAACTTCTGCCAGGAAGCCTCCCGGGATACACGGCCGGTGAAATATTCCCGGCAGGCTGCCTGAAAAGCCTCATGGATTCCCTGGTCATAGGCGGTGATATTTTGCGGATGGATATCCTCCGCGGTATCGTACATCACCGCATAGGCATTCTGCCCATCCAGCATAGGCATCTCCATAGCCGTACTTCTCGCCAGTTCCTTCATCACCTGCTGGTTATTCACGAATTCCATGGTTCCCCGGGCCATGCTGCGGGCTGTTTCCGGCTGACAGCAAAGGGTCTGCATGATATCGGCGATGACAGCCGCATTATCCGTGCCCCTGGCCGCACAAATCCAGCTGCCGCCCCAGAAATAGGGCTGCGGGCCACGGCATACAGCCCATTGTCCAAAGGTTCCGGCAGCGCCCTCCCCCTCATCTCCCTGGGAAAGCTCCTGCAGCGCGTGTTCCAGCAGCCAGGCCGGGCCAAAATAACAGAATACATCCCCCTTTACCTGATCCTTCCAGTCACTGTCCCAGAGGTTATTGGGATAGCTCCATCCCGCCCTGGTAAATTCTATGGTCTGCTCCCGCCACTGTTCCATAGCCGGATCCAGAACGATCTCCTGCTGCTCATTTACCCAGGGGGCGGATACCCCGCTGGCAAATACCCGATAGGTGTCATAGTAGCCGGCCAGCATATGGAAGCCGCCCGCTTTCATCCGGGAAGCTGTCCGGGAAAACCGTTGCCAGTCCGCAACCTGCTGCTGTACCTGCCGCGGATCATCGGTCCCCAGCACCTTCCTGGCAATATCCCGGCGATAGATCATCACCCCCGGGCAGGCCTGCCAGGAAATTCCCCGCTGCTGCCCGTCAGCATCCTGGGCCAGAATCCTGGTATAGGGAAACTGGGCCTGCAGCACCGCATCATCGATGCCCAGCTCCGCCATGCTGAGGGCAGCTTCCTCATTGCCGGCATATTTCCGCACATAGTCCGCCTCGGCCAGAAACAGGTCGATGCGCTGATCCGGATCTTTTTCCCGGCTTTCGAATATGGCCTTGTCCACCGTCGTCTGATAGATATTGTCTGTATTGGGAACGATGATCCAATGGACCTGTACATCACCGATGCGCTGACTTTTCTTATCATAGGCCGGGTAATAGTTCTCCATCAGCGTGCGGAAGCTGGTATCCCAGCAGTAAATATTGAGCACCTTGCCGGTGGAATTGGAATATTCCGTTTTATAAAGGAATCCCAGGATACCGCAGAGAAAAACGACCAGCAGTACCCAGGCCCAAAGTCTCTTTTCTCTCATTTCAAGCCATCCTCTTATTTTATTAATTCCATTAATTATATCATCTGCTAATATAAAAATCTACGAAATCAATTTCTATGGCCCCTCTATAAAAAAACCGGCAGAGGAAACCCTCTGCCGGAAATATTGCTGCCACGCGATTCACTTCTGCTCCGCTTTGGAAAGTATCTGATCGTAGATATAGCCTTCCCTCACGCCGGAATTACTGTACGCAATGGTCTTGCTGGCAAAGCGGCGGGCCAGTACATCCGCGATGACCAGACCGGGAATGATGGTATTGAGCCGCTCCGGCACCGTCTTCAGCAGTACGATGGTATCCTGCTGCCGGATGCCGTTATCACGGCTGAACCGCTGGATGATAGCCTCCAGCTTGTCCGCCTCCATGAGCTTGTTGTGATGATCCTGCTGGAACATCTCATTGTAGAGAGCCAGTGCCCCCTTGAAGGTGCCGCCTACGCCGCAGATATGGGCCTCGGATACATGGGCAAATTCCTCGGATTCCTCGATGATCTGCTGGGCCTCTGCCCGCATATCAGCGATTTCCGCCGTACTGGGGAGGATATCCTCCACATATTTCGTATGGAAGGAAAGGGACCCCATGAGCAGGCTGGTCTTTTCCACGATTTCGTGGTTCTGATAAAAAACCACCTCCGTGCTGGCGCCGCCGATATCGATGAGCAGGCCGCTGTCATCCTGAAGATTGTGGGTAGCGCCGATGAAATCGAACACGGCCTCCTCATCCCCCGAAATCACCCGCACATTGATGCCGGTACGCTGAACGATCTGGCTCACAGCCTGCTGGCTGTTCTTCGCGTTGCGCAGCGCCGCCGTGGTAAAGGCGGTGATGTCCGTAATACGGAAGCTGCTGAGGAATTCCTTGAATTCATTGAGCACCTCACAGAGCTTGTCAATGCCCTGCTGCTGCATCTCGCCATTCTTGAGATATGCGGCCAGTCCCACCATGTGTTTCTTTTTCATGAGCATTTCAATGCGTCCGCTGTCGATCTGATAGATGGCCATGCGGACCGTATTGGAACCAATATCTATGATTGCATGTATCAAAAGGGTCACTCCTATCACGCTGTATTGCCTTCTATTCTAATCTAAAACCCTGTTTGAGTAAACCATTTTTTTTGATTCAGCAGAATAAGAAAATAAAGGCTTCGATGAATGATAAAAAAACACCCCGGCGCACCGGGGTGTCATTATTTTATATTATCCTTTTATAGTAAATATTTATTTAATGTCATTTTGCAGCGATTTTACTGCCGGATTGCTGATGACATTTCCTGACCTGATATTTATCAAGCCTTGAATCCCGCTCCGGTCAGGGGCAGGATCACCTTGTAGTTATAGGGCTTGCCGTGGCGGAACACCCGCAGCGCGCCGGCCAGGGCCGCCGCTGAGGTCAGCTCCGTATAAATGCCATGATGACCAAGATACTGGGCAGCCTGCACGATTTCCGCGTCATCTACCGCCAGCACATCCCCCTGGCTGTTCTTTACGGCCTGGATCATGTCCTTCAGCCGCTTTGGCTCCTCGATGCGGATGGACTCCGCAATGGTCCTGGTCTTTTTCATGGCTGGCAGCCCATGATAGGCCTCATAGAGCGGCGCACAGTTCTTGCTCTGCACCGGCACCAGCCGCGGCAGCCGGCCGATTTCCTCAAAGCCCTCATAAAGTCCCAGCAGCATGGTACCGTTGCCCACCGGCATGAATATATAATCCGGCACCTGGCCCCCCAGCTGATCATAGATTTCATGCGCCATGGATTTCATGCCCTCAAAGAACAGCGGGTTATAGACATGGGAAGCATAATAGGCATCTCCCAGATTTTTCTTTACCGCCGCGCAGGCCTCCATCCGACCGCCGGGAACCTTCACTATATTTGCCCCGTAGCGGGCAATCTGCTCCAGCTTTCCCGCCGATATATCATCAGGCACATAGACAGTGCACTCCATATCAGCCGCGGCCGCGTAGGCAGCTATAGAAGCTCCCGCATTGCCGGCGGAATCCAGTGCTATCTTCTGGATACCCAGTTCATGCAGCTCACTGATCATTGTCCGTGCTCCCCGATCCTTAAAGGAGCCGGTGGGCTGAAGATTTTCCATCTTCAGGTAAAAATCCATATCATTGATATCGATCCGAAGCAGGTTTGTCACCGATGCACCAATGGAAATCTCACTGGCCAGCCTGGCTCCCTCTTCCTTGAAAAGGTGAAAAAGCCCGCCGCATTTGCATCTGTATTCCGTTGTATTCATTGGATACTGTTTTTTACATTTTTCACAATAGAAATGCATGATAATCCCCCCTGTATAGCTTCCATTCTTTTGTTACATAAATTCGCGTTTTCTATTGAAATTTCCTTTATCTTTTTAGATTCTCTCCGGGTTTTTATTAATTATACTTTTTATTTATGAAAAGATAAATTTTTATGAAATTCTATTGACAATAGAGGAAAAGGCCATTAAAATAAAGACTGTTGATAGCCGGAGAAAGCCCCGGCTATTGACAACCCCTCATTTTAAAGCAAAGAAATAAGGAATAGATTGCTTCTGCCCTTGCCATTTTCCTTAAAGTGGTGTATTATAGTTTGTGGGGAGCTGCTATGTTACATAGCAGATGGCAGAAGGTATAGAGGCAGCAAAGGCGGGAGCGATCGGTAGCTCCCGCCTTTGTCATATACTGTACGGCATATTTAAATTTTTAAATTCTATTTATTTGATGGATAATTTATGATAGAATTTAACTGTTATCTTCCTAAATATAAATTCCGGCGATAGAGGTGTGATTCCTGATGACAAATAAAATTTATGCTTTAGTTGGGCCTCATGCCTGTGGTAAATCGACATTGCTGCGTCAGCTGATTTCTATGGGTTTGAACTATGTACCTACATATACGACAAGAAGGCCAGGGAAAATTGACAGTGATCCTATTATTTTCCGCTTTATCGACCGGGATACCTTTTTCAAAAAGGACTGGATTGTCAAGGTCACCTATAAGGGTGAATACTACGGCGTCCTGAAGGACGATATGCTGAATGCCCTGAAAAAGCACCGCATCAGCATTCTCATGCTGGACCCCAACGGCATCAAGCAGGTGGCCAAGCTCATGAGCGGCAACCTGGAGACCATTTACCTCATGTGCGATTATGTATCCCTGGTAAAGCGCATGCTGCGGCTGGGGCACACCAATGAGGATATCAAATACCATCTGGAATACGCTGAAAACAACGGTGAATTCAATTCCTGGAAGACCTCTCATTACGTGATTAAAAACACCACAGGCATGAAGCAGACCCTGAACCAGGTTCTGGCTATCATGGGGCTCATGACCATCGCCCCCAAGACCGTGATTGAAAAACTCTGATAGATACAAAAAGCATCTGCTCGGCGCAGATGCTTTTTTTGTGTTCTTTTTTCTCCGGCTTATGCCCGGCCGGCGGCCTGGGCCTGCAGACGGGCAATCCGGTCTGCCGTAGCCGGATGGGTGCTGAACAGGCTCATGAGTGCCCGACCGGAATTCTTTAGCGGATTGATGATGAACATATGAGAGGTCGCCGGTGTGGCCTGCTCCATGGGACGGGCATGCTGGGCATAGTATTCGATCTTTTCCAGCGCCGCGGCCAGATACAGGGGATTGCCGCAGATCTGTCCGCCGCTTTTGTCCGCCTCATACTCCCGGGAACGGGAAATAGCCATCTGGATCAGCATGGCGGCCAGCGGAGCCACGATAATCGTGAACAGTGATCCCACCAGCCCTCCATTATCATCATCATTGGAACGGCCCATACCGAATATGGCCGCCCACTGGGCGATGTTCGCAATCATGGAGATAACGCCGGCAATGGAAGCTGCGATGGTGGATATCAGCGTATCCCGATGCTTGATATGGGACAGCTCATGGGCCAGCACGCCGCTGAGCTCATCGTACTGAAGCACCCGCATAATGCCGGTGGTCACAGCTACAGCCGCATGGGATGGATTGCGCCCGGTAGCAAAGGCATTGGGCACATCACTGTCGATGATGCAGACCTTGGGCATGGGAATCTGGGCATTGGCAGCCAGGTTCGCCACCAGCCGGTAAAGCTCCGGTGCCTGTTCCGGCGTGATCTCCTGGGCGGAATAGGCCCGCAGCACAATGCTGTCGCTGTACCAATAGGAAAAGAAATTCATGCCCAGGGAGATGAGCAGCATGATGGCCGCCCCATGGGAGCCGCCAAAGGCACCGCCCACCGCTACCAGAAGTCCGGTGAGCAGGGCCATAAGCATGGTTGTTTTCAAAGTATTCATGGTGTATTCCTCCTCAATGTACCTGTTGATGATGATTCTTGTAAAAGCCGATGCTCAGCACACCGACGGTGAAAAGCACTTCCAGATAAAATCCATAGCTGGCGATATAAGGCCCCACCCCCTGGTCCATGACCATGAGCCTGGCCGCCGTATAGGCCAGTATTCCCGCTCCGGCATAGATGATTGCCGGCACCTTTTTCATGACCAGCAGAAAGAACTGGGCTCCGCAGAGCACGATGGGTATGCTGATGAGCAGCCCGCAGATGATCAGGCTCCATTTTCCCTGACTCACCGTATTGGCCACCCCCGCCAGGGAAAGGATATTATCGATGCTCATGATGAAATCCGCCACCAGGATGGTCTTCACCGCAGCGGCCAGGGTAGCCGGCTTCGCGCCGCCATCCTCCGCCCCGGAATGATCCACCAGCAGATGCAGCGCTATGTAGAGCAGCGCCGCTCCGCCGATGAATTCCAGATAAGGAGCAGATAAAAGCCCGGTGGCCCCCAGCGTGCAGAGGATCCGGATGAGCACTGCCCCCAGACCGCCGATGACCATGGCCTTGAGTTTTTTCCCTGCAGGCAGATTCTTGCAGGCCAGGGCAATGAGAATGGCATTATCCCCGCTCAAAATGAGATCCAGCAGCAATATGCTGCCCAGAGCCGCCAGCCATTGGGCGGAAAACAGACCTTCCATATATCATGCTCCTTCATATCCGTATAAAAATAGACCCTGCCCCATACACATAAATGCATATAGAACAAGGTCTCGCTTACATCTTCATGCCGGCCGCACCGGGATTTTCATCCGTACTGACGATGACAGGCCGTTAGGCTACTCCCCTTGAGGAATATCTTTAGGAATAATATAGCACAGGTTTTTTGACTTTGCAAGGGAAAAATGTCAAAAAGTCAATTTTTTGTACAGCTGCAATCGAAGGGTGATGAAAAGCTGCTCGTAGAAATCCCTTTTACCAAACACCGGCACTAAAAGCTCCCGGGCCTTTTTCAGCCGGTAGCGGATGGTATTGGGATGCTGGAAGAGCCGCCCGGCCACAGCGGAGATCTCCCCATGCTCCTGCACATAAATGCTCATGGTCTCCAGCAGATTAGAGGTATATTTATCATCGTATTCCTGCAGGATAGCCACCGCCCGCTGATTCGGCAGATCCATATCCTTATTTTCCGCCAGCAGCAGCAAAAAGCTGTCCATTCCCAGCTCCTCATACCGAACCAGCGGCTGCCCGGAAAACCGGGCGAAGCGGTTCGCGTGCAGGCTCTCCCGCACCGCGGTGTCCAGGCGGCTGAAGGTGCGGTGCAGGGTGCTGATGCCTATGAAAAAATCCTTAGGCAGAATATCCAGCCGCCGCAGGCGCTGCCGGAAAAAGCCGCTCACATCCTCCGGCACCTCATTTTTATGGAAGGAGGCCAGCAGCAGAATGCCGCTGCCGTATTTGATATAGGCATAGGGCTCCTGCTGCAGCTGATGGTATTTTTTGTAGAACAGCCGTTCAAAAAAGGCATGCACATCCCGCAGGGATGTCTTCATATCCCTGGGCAGGATATAGGCTGCCAGCAGGAAGGGGGCAAAAAAGGGATTGATCTCATGGGCTGTATCGCTGATCACCGATGGCTGCTTGGCCCGCTGCAGCAGAAATTCCACCTTTTCCTCCAACAGCAGGTAGTTCTGCTTGATCTTCAGCAGATCATTCACATTGACCACGATATCCTCCATATAGGTATCATGGAAAAGAAAAAGCGGCAGTCCATGCTGCCTGGCAAAGGCAATGGCTTCAGCGGGCAGCTCCTGGAAAAAAACCGCCTTCACCGCAAAACCGGCAATCCTCCGGGGCTCCAGGGCCTTCAGCGCTTCCAGCAGCATCCCGGGATTCTCCCGGGCATAGAAAAGTGAAGTGAGAATCAGCGTATCCGCGCTGAAATCCGCAAAATTATCGATGACCGCCTCATATTCCAGTATGGAAACACTGCGCACCTCCCGTTCCAGGCCTTCCTCTCCAGCCAGCAGCTGGAAATTCTGAAAGGCCGGCGATTGGAGCACCTCCTTCAGCTGCAGCATAAAATCCCCCCATTCTCAAAAATCTCACTGCCTCTATCATAATTCTTTTTGCCAGATGCTGGCAAGTCCCAGAGCATAATGCCAAAAAGCCTGCTGTCCCCAAAACAGGACAGCAGGCTTCTCGCTGTATCATCCAAAAAGTGCGCTTTATCAGCGATCAGAGGATGGATTTATAGATCTCAATGACCTGTTCCTTGGTCACATCCCGGGGATTACCCGGCGTACAGGCATCCGCGATAGCCGATTCCGCCAGGAAGTCCAGATCCTTTTCCAGTACGCCCAGATCAGAGAGCTTCGTGGGAATGCCCACATCGGTACTGAGCTTTTCCACCGCCGCGATAGCTGCCTGGCGATAGGCATCCTGGCTCATGTCATCCACGCCCTCTACGCCCATGGCCCGGGCAATTTCCCGATACCGCTCCCCGGTGGCCGGAGCGTTGAACTTCAGTACCGGAGCCAGCAGGATGGCACAGGCGGTGCCATGGGGAATATCATATACCGCACTGAGGGGATGGGCCATGGAGTGATCGATGCCCAGCCCCACATTGGAAAAGCCCATGCCGGCGATATACTGGCCCAAAGCCATGGCCTCACGGCCGGCCTTGTCTCCCTGCACCGAGGAACGCAGGGAACGGGAAATGATCTCGATGGCCTTCAGATGCATCATATCCGTAAGCTCCCAGGCTCCCTTGGTGATATAGCCCTCGATGGCATGCACCAGAGCATCCATACCGGTGGAAGCGCAGAGCCGCGGCGGCATGGATGCGCACATCTCCGAATCCACGATGGCGATGACCGGGATATCATGGGGATCCGCACAGACGAACTTGCGGTGCTTTTCCTCATCAGTAATGACATAGTTGATGGTCACCTCGGCTGCCGTGCCGGAGGTGGTGGATACAGCGATGATGGGCATAGCCTTATGCTTCGTGGGCGATGCCCCTTCCAGGCTGCGGACATCCGCGAATTCCGGATTCGTCATGATGATGGCAATGGCCTTGCTGGTATCGATGGCCGAGCCGCCGCCCACAGCCACCAGAACATCCGCGCCGCACTTCCTGCAGAAATCCACGCCCTGCTGTACGTTGGCAATGGTCGGATTCGCCTTGATCCTGTCATACACCTCAAAGGCAATCTGGTGCTGATCCAAAAGCTCAGTGATCTTTGTGGCTACCTTGAACTTCATCAAATCCTTGTCCGTGACCACCATGACCTTCTTCAGGCCGCGGTCCTTCACCTCATGGACAATCTCCTGGATGGCCCCGGGGCCAAAATAGGATGTTTCATTCAAGATGATTCTGTTCGCCATAAACTATTCCTCCCAATTTCTTATTTTGTGATTATTTTCACTTATTAAGTCAAAAACAACCGCAAATCTTATTGTGAGATTAATATAATCCCATTTGATTAAATTGTCAAGCAATTTGCAATTTTTGTTTTTCATATTGCATAAAAGGATTTTTCTGGAAAATTTATTTTTTTCCCTAAAAACAGCACAAAAAAGGAGCAGCTGCGGCTGCTCCCTGATAAATCAGATATCCAGATTGCGTACCAGGCCCGCGTGTTCTTCGATGAACTGGCGGCGGGGTTCTACCTTGTCCCCCATGAGGATGGTGAAAAGCTCATCGGCTTCCTCTGCGTCCTCCATATGGACCCGCAGCATAGTGCGGCCCTCGGGGTCCATGGTGGTTTCCCAGAGCTGTTCCGGGTTCATCTCGCCCAGACCTTTGTAGCGCTGCACAGTGGCATTGTCCCGGCCCACCTCGTTCAGCTTGCTGGACAGCTCTTCATCGCTGTAGGTATACCAGTGCTTCTTGCCCTTGCGGATCAGGTAGAGGGGCGGCTGAGCGATGTAGACATGACCGTGCTCAATGAGAGGCTTCATATAGCGATAGAAGAAGGTCAGCAGCAGTGTCCGGATATGGGCACCATCCACATCGGCATCGGTCATGATGATGATTTTGCCGTAGCGGCGCTTGGCCAGGTCAAAATCATCGCTTATGCCCGTACCGAAGGCTGTAATCATGGTACGGATCTCCGCGTTGGCAAAGATGCGGTCCAGACGAGCCTTTTCCACGTTGAGGATCTTGCCCCGCAGGGGCAGGATGGCCTGGAAGCGGCGATCCCGGCCCTGCTTGGCGGAGCCGCCTGCGGAATCACCCTCGACGATGTAGATCTCCGCCTGCTCCGGATCCTTGATGGAGCAGTCTGCCAGCTTGCCCGGCAGGCTGCTGACCTCCAGGGCGTTCTTGCGGCGGGTGAGCTCTCTGGCCTTGCGGGCCGCTTCCCTTGCCCGGGAAGCCATGATGGATTTCTCCACGATTTTCTTGGTGATGGCCGGGTTTTCCTCAAAGTATTCGGAAAGCCCCTCGGTCACAATGGAATCCACGATGCCGCGGATCTCTGAATTTCCCAGCTTGGTCTTGGTCTGACCCTCGAACTGGGGCTCCCGTATCTTCAGGCTGATGACGCAGGTCAGGCCCTCGCGCACATCCTCACCGGAGAGGTTGGCATCAGAAGCTTTCAGCACTCCCTGCTTGCGGGCAAAATCATTGGCTGCCCGGGTCAGGGCAATCTTGAAGCCCGCCAGATGGGTGCCGCCCTCCTCCGTGTTGATGTTATTTACAAAGCTATAGATGTTCTCCATATAGCTGTCATTATACTGCATGGCGATTTCCACCACGGTATCATCCTTGCTGCCATTGAAATAAATGGGCTCCGGATTGATTTTTTCCTTTTTACGGTTCAAATGCTCCACAAAGGAGCGGATACCGCCGTCGAAATGGAAGTTTTCCTTATGGTCATCCCGTTCATCGCTCATGGTAATGGTGATGCCCTGATTCAGAAAGGCCAGCTCCCGCAGACGATGCTTGAGGGTATCATAGCTGTAGACCGTGGTGGTAAAGATTTCCGGATCCGGCAGGAAATGCACCTTGGTGCCGGATTCCTCGGTCTGTCCGATGATCTTCAGCGGGCTCTTGGTAACCCCCCGGGAGAAGGAAATGGCATGAATGGCACCATCTCTTTTAACCTCCACATCCATAAAGGCGCTGAGGGCATTTACTACGGAAACGCCTACGCCATGGAGACCGCCGGATACCTTGTAGCCGTCGCCGCCGAACTTGCCGCCCGCATGGAGCACAGTCAGTACCACCTCTACGGCGGGCTGGCCGCTTTCATGCATATCCACCGGGATTCCGCGGCCATTGTCCACGACAGTGATGCTGTTATCCTTATGGATGGTCACATCCACATGGGTACAGTAGCCGGCCAGGGCCTCATCGATGGAGTTATCCACTACCTCGTAGACCAGATGATGCAGACCCCGCTCCGAGGTACTGCCGATGTACATGCCCGGCCGTTTGCGCACAGCCTCCAGGCCTTCCAGTATCTGGATCTGCTCGGCGCCATAATCTCCCTCTACGGAGGAAACATCCGCACTTTCCTCGTTCATATGGATTTCGATGTTTTCCAGATCCAGATCCTTATCCTCCAGCTCATCTGCCAGCTGGTTTTCCCCCTGCGTATCCACTTCCGGAGTCAGCTTCTCATTTTCTTTTTCCATAAGATTTATTTATCCTCCATAAAGTTCAATATTTATCGTCTATATCAAATATCATGCCTGCCCGTCGCTTCAATGTAACCGAAGAGATTGCCGACAGATATGCCTTATCCATCGTTACCACCAGAGCTTTCGGCTCCTTTTCCGCCAGCCTTTCCAGCCGGCCCGACTGCTGAAGCTGCTGCAGGAACTCCCGGTTTTCCGCTTGACGGAAAATGGCATAATCATGAATGGAAATAATATCCTTTTCCGCTACAGCGGCATCGCCGCCTAAATGCAGATACATGGTATTCCTCCTCTACTGCTTCGAAAAACGCCCCTTGCGGCGCAAATAATCCTTCTGGTATTTCTGCTGGCGGTCCCGGCCATAGGCCTGTCCCGTATCGCTTGTCCACTTTTTGTATTCCCGCCGATAGAGGTTCGGATCGATATCATAGCGGAGCCGATGCAGCGTCTGCTCCATGATATCCTCCGTGAGCTGCTCCGGCGGCAGTGAGCAATAAAGCATCACCAGCATACGGGCATCCAGGCTGGTATGGTCGCCGGGAGCCAGACGGGACACCAGCCGCTGCAGCAGCAGCATGCGCTGATAGTTCACCATATCCGGTGTGCATTTGACCTCGGCGTAGATATCCCCATAGCGGGCCCAGGGCATGGCAGCCAGTATCTCCTGTATCCTGGCCGCGGTCTGCTGCCGCTGCTCCCGTTCACAGGCGGTGCACCACTGGCTTTCCGGCGGGCAGAGCACGCCGCAGCCCCTGCAGGGATGCCAGTCACGCTGAGCCTTGGCCTGCTGGACCTGCAGCTGTTTTTTATAGATGCGGGTCAGGCTTTGTCGCAGTTCATCATCCGCGACACCCTGGCAAAGCCGCTGAGCCGCCGCTTCCTTTTCCGGCGAAAGCACCTGCTGGCGGCTGGCACGAAGCAGCTCCTGGGACGGATCCGGCGGCACAGGAGCCTCCGTCCGGCTCACTGGCGGCGGACCGAATCGTATTTCCTGGATGATCCGTTCCCCCATGAAATGATTCACCTTGTCCACGATTTCCAGCCGCATGAGCATGAGCTGGTTGGCCCAGGATGGATTCTCGGCCCAAAGGTAAAGAGTATGGAAGGCCACCCGGACAGGACGCACATGACGGGCAATATCCTGCCCCACAATCTTCCCCCAATAAAAAAGGACCATCCGGGCCTTGAATTCTGGTCCGATGCCCAGTCCCTTCACCATCTTGGGCAATATAGCCTCCACCCGCTCAAACCTTGCGAAACGCCGTGCCATGCTCTCACCCCATCGATATTCTTCCCGCGGCCACCCGATAGTACTGACCGATGCGCCGGGCCGGAAAATAAGCCTCATCCGTGGCTGTTATAATCGTCTGGATATGCTCCCGGCGAATGAACTGCAGCAGCTGCTCCCGCCGCTTCACATCCAGCTCGCTCATCACATCATCCAGCAGCAGCACCGGATATTCCCCCGTTTCCGAACGGATGAACTCCAGCTCTGACAGCTTCAGGGCCAGCACACCGGTACGCTGCTGTCCCTGGGAACCAAAGGCCTTGAGCTCGATGCCGTTGACCGCCAGGGAAATATCATCCCGGTGGGGACCAACGCTGGTAGAGCCCCGCCAGATATCATTCTCCAGCGATTCCCTCAGCCTCTTATTATACCATGAAACCAGGTCCGCTGTCACCGTTTGCCCCTCTGTACCGCTTTGTTCATAGGTCACGCTGAGGTTTTCCTCATTGTCGGAAATGCGCCGCTGCATGAGGTTGGCCAGCATATTCAGCTTTTTCACCGCTGTATGCCGCTTTTCCACGATTCTGGCCGCGCTGGCTGCCAGCTGGGGATCCCACATCTCCAGCATGGAAGCCTTGGCGCTGTGCTCCCGGATGCGCTTCAAAAGGGTATTGCGCTGGAGCAGCAGCCGGTTATAGCTGGCCAGCTCATGATAATAGGCCGGGCTGGCCTGGGAAATCTCGATATCCAGGAAACGCCGCCGTCCCGCTGGTGCTCCCTTGATAAGAAAAAGATCCTCCGGCGAAAAAAGCACAGCGTTCATGGCGCCGATGAGTTCCTTCAGCCGGATAGGCTGCCCGTTGTACAGGATGCGCCGGCGCTTTTCCCGGCTGAAGGTGAATTCCAGTGTATTATCCACGCCCAGACGTTCAAAAAGAAGTTTTACACTGCCTCCCGGGGTGTTCCACTGGATGAGCTCAGTCTCTTGATTTGTCCGGTAGGAATGTCCTACAGCGGCATAATAAATAGCTTCTACAATATTCGTTTTTCCCTGGGCGTTACGTCCTAAAAAAATATTGATATTGTCAGCCAGCGATAAATTCAGCTCTTTATAATTCCGATAATTTACCAGCTGCAGACCCCTTACCTTCATACTATTCGCCCTGCCTTACGACCTTCCAGCTTCCCATGCCCTCGATTTCCAGCAGGTCACCGCTTTTGATCTTACGGCGCTTGGCCGTTTCTATATTGCCGTTGAGCCGGATGCGCTGATCTTCCAGCAGGAACTTCACCTGACCGCCGGATTGCAGTATGCCGGCCCATTTCAACAGCTGATCCAGCTGGATGGTCTCTGTATTGATTGTTATTGTTTCCATATTTCCATTCCTTCCTGTGCTCCTGTTCACTGCCGGAGCCGGTAAAATTATCGCCATTAAAGGGTGATCTGTATGAAAAAACTGCTGACTAACCAGTAGTCAGCCAGCAGCAATATGATGCTTTTCTCAGCGGGCCGCAGTACGGACCGGAGTAACAACGTAAGTAAATGTATCATCCTCCGGCTCACGGATAGCAGCCGGGCTTAAAGTCTCATTCAATGAAAAATAGAATTTATCCGTAGTGATGTTCTTCAGAACATCGGTCACATATTTTGCGTTGAAGGATATGGTCACATCCGGACCGTCAATGACTGCCGGCATGGTTTCCTCCGCATTGCCGATATCCGGATTATTGGAGAAGATCCGGACCTGGCCGTTGGAAAATTCCAGGGTGATCACGTTGTAATCCCCGGAACGGGAAATGAGGGATACCCGGTCTACAGCGGAAGAAAAACCGGCTGTTTCCATGGTGACCCTGGTCTTGAATTCCGGCGGGATGACCCTTCGATAGTCGGGGAACTGTCCCTCGATAAGCCGGGAAGTAAGATATACATGGTCAAATTTGAAGCTGATCTGGTTATAGGTGCAGCTTACAGCCACATTTTCCGGTATTTCCGAAATCATCAGTCGGGAAAGCTCTCCCAGGATCTTGGCCGGAATGATGATCTTGATGCTGCCGTTGAAATCGTCCAGCACCTCTGTTTTAACCGCCAGGCGATGGGTATTGGTAGCTGCCATGGTCACTGTGGAATCATGTACTTCCATGGAGCAGCCGGTGAAAACCGGCCGGGCTTCGTCATTGGAGCAGGCAAAGGCGGTTTTGCTGATGAGATCCTTCAGGATATTGTCCCGGATCTGGAAGTTGATATTCCCTTCCAGCGAATGGATGGTGGGGAAGTCATTGGCCGACATGCTCAAAAGGGTGAAATTCGCTGTATTGGAACGTATATGGGCAATCTGTTCCTGGCGGTCAAAATCGATTTCCACGGTTTCTCCCGGGAGACGGCGGGTCACTTCCTGGAGATAACGGCCGGAAAGCACGATGTTGCCCGGAGTTTCGACCTCAGCTTCGATCTGGCAAAGGATGCCGATTTCATAGTCTGTGGCCTGCAGCTCCAGGATTCCGTCTTCTGCCTTTAAATATATACCGGATAATACCGGCATCTGCGGTTTGCTGGATACGGCCTTGGATACAGTTTGTATCGCCTGGACCAATTCCGTTTTCTGGCAGGTAAACTTCATTTTTTTGGCGCCTCTTTCTTTTTATTACTTTAGATAAAAATATTAAAAAATTTAGTAGTCGTCGTAGTAGGGCCTGTGGAAAAGTGTATAAGTCAGTGGATACCTTGTGCTGTCCACATTCAGCCGGTGGATAACATGTCGATAAGAATAGGGAGGGTTATCCACAAATCCACGGGGACAACCCTCCCTGGTTTTTATCCACATTTCCTCTACAGGATTCTAAGGGTCTTATCCACAGGGTTATGCACTTACATGCGTTCGATGCGCTGGATAAGCTCCTGAATGGTGTTATTGAGCTTGCTGTCCTCCTGCCGTTCCTTGGTGATCTTGTCGTAGGCATGGATGACCGTGGTATGATCCCGGCCGCCAAAGCAGCTGCCGATCTGGGGCAGAGAGGTGTCGGTGAGCTCGCGGCAGAGATACATGGCAATCTGCCGGGGAAAAGCCAGATTGCGGGGCCGCTTCTTGGACAGCAGATCGTCGATATTGATCTTGAAGTAGGAGGCCACGATTTCCTGGATGACTTCCAGGGTGATTTCCTTGGTCTTGTTGGCTGGAAAAATATTTTTGAAGGCCTCCGCCACCAGCTCGGTGGTGATGGCCTGGTGATTCAGGGATGCATAGGCAACCACCCGGGTCAGGGCACCCTCCAGCTCACGGATGTTGGTATCGATGCGGCTGGCAATGTAGACCATCACATCATTGGGTACGGTAAGCTTTTCCAGCAGTGCCTTCTTTTTGAGGATGGCGATACGGGTTTCCAGGTCCGGGGCCTGGATATCAGCGATGAGTCCCCATTCAAAGCGGGAACGCAGGCGATCTTCCAGAGTCTGTATTTCCCGGGGCGGCCGGTCGCTGGAAAGGATGATGTGCTTGTTGGCATCATGCAGGGTGTTGAAGGTATGGAAGAACTCTTCCTGGGTATGTTCCTTTTTCGACAGGAACTGGATATCATCCACCAGCAGGACGTCGATATTGCGGTATTTTTGCCGAAAGGCCTCCGGATTACCATCGCGGATGGAATTTATGAGTTCATTGGTGAATTTTTCACTGGTGATGTATAATACCCGTTTTTCCGGGAAATTCTGCAGAATGCGATGGCCGATGGCGTGCATGAGATGGGTTTTTCCCAGTCCGACGCCGCCATACATGAAAAATGGATTGAAGATTTCGCCGGGGGATTTGGCTATGGCCTGGGCTGCAGCCTCGGCGAAGCTGTTGGAATTGCCCACGACGAAGGTTTCAAATACGTATTTAGGATTCAGGGAGGAGGCATCGCCAGGGGCGATGGGCTCCGGTGTTTCCCGGCGTACGGTGTTGTTCTCCGACGTATCCTGTTCCCCAGGCTGATCGTCGATGAGCGTTGGCTGTACGGGGGCCTCTGTAAAGGCCGGTTCTGGTGCCGTCGGCGCAGCCGGGGCTTCCTTTTCCAGACTGGTCAGCAGAATCGTTAGATCCTTTTTGGTTACGGCCAGGCTGGCCTCTTTCAGGAAGGGGAGATAAAAGCGTTCGATCCAGTCCTTGGAAAAAGCATTCGGAGTTCCGAGCTCCAGGGTTGTATCGGTCAGTGATAGGGGGGTAATCGGAGCAAGCCATTGTTTACAGGCGGTTTCCGAGAGATTTTCCCGGATCTTGCTCAGAATACCCTCCCAGACTGCTCGCAGCTGTGTTTGGTCCATGCGAAAAGTCCTTTCTAAAAAAATATAACTCGTAATATGAACAATATTTATCAACAAGAGGATAAAGTTATACACATTTTTATCCACACCTGTGGATAAAAATAATGGCCAGCGGCATTTTCCGCTGGGGGTGAAAAGGAGATAAACGGCTTATTATTAGGAAGAAAAATAATTTGGTTAAAAACAACTTTGTGAATAAAAAGTGGATATTCGCCAAATTTCTGTTGATAAATATCTTTTTCTGTGTAAAAATACAACGTTCCTGTGCGTAAGTCCAAATACGCAGTTAAGAATATATTACCAAAATCGGGCCAAGTTATCAACAGGTTTCGGGGGATAAAGACAAAAAGGGGCAAAAATATCCACAGGTTTTCGTGGACAGGATACCCGAAAAATCTTGACACCCCCCTTTTGGTAGTCTATAATTCTTTATAGTTAAAATTTGCGATTGGTGTAGGTTCATAACGTCATTGGTCAGGTTTTTTAAACGAAGATCTGCTGTTCGACGTTTCAACGAGGAGTCTTATGCCGAGTTATAATTTTGACCGGGAGTCGTTCCTCGTATACATGAAGGAGGTGTTTTGGATATGAAACAGACTTTTCAGCCGAACAATCATTGGAAAAAGGCTACGCATGGTTTCCGTGAACGCATGAAGACTAAGGGCGGTCGTCTCGTATTGAAGAGAAGACGTGCCAGAGGCAGAAAAAAACTTTCGGCGTAATATTAGGTCACTCCGGTGACCTATTTTTTCCATTTGGCGAAAAACGAGGTTTTTTTCATGTTGAAGTTACCGAAGCGTAAAATTCTGCGACAAAAACAGGAGTTTCAGAAGGTTTACCGTTACGGCCGTTCCTTTGCGAATCGGTATGTAGTGATTTACGTCTTTACAGCAAATGGGCTGGAAGATAAGGTCGGCTTTGCCGCCGGCAAAAAGCTTGGCAATGCGGTAACCCGCAATCGTGTCAAGCGGCTGCTCCGTGAAAGTTATCGTCTGCATCAGGATCTCATCGACAAGCGCTTCTGCCTTCTTTTGGTGGGGCGCAAGGCCGCTGTGGATGTGAAGATGGCTGTAGTGGAGAAGGCTTTCCTCAGTTTAGGCAGGAAAGCCGGGATATTCAGACAAGAGGCGAAATGAATGAAAAAGGTGTTTTTACTGCTCATCCAGTTTTATCGGCTGTTCCTTTCACCGTTGAAACCGCCTTCCTGTCGCTATATTCCGACCTGTTCGGAATATGCAATGATTGCAGTAGAAAAATACGGGCCATGGCGCGGCGGCTGGATGGCCGTCAAGCGAATCCTGCGCTGTCATCCATTCCACAAGGGTGGTTATGATCCCGTGAAATAAGTGTCAATATAGTGATTTAGGATGTGATGATTTGGATTTTTTGTGGTCTATCTTTGAACCTGTGGTTGGTTTTTTACAGAATGTACTTGAGTTTTTCCATCATATTACCGGCTTGATCGGCTTTGAGAACTATGGTCTGGCCATTATCCTGCTCACCATCATCATCAAGATGATTCTTTACCCGCTTACGGTAAAGCAGGTGAAGTCCATGAAGGCAATGCAGGATATCCAGCCAGCGATGAAAAAGCTGCAGAAGGATTACAAGAATAATCCCCAGCTCTTGCAGCAGAAAATGGGCGAGCTCTACAAGGAAGCCGGCGTAAATCCGCTGGCTGGCTGTCTGCCGCTCTTTGCACAGATGCCAATCCTCATGGGCATGTTCTATGCTCTGCGTGATCTGCAGTATACAGGAGAGCCCAGCTTTTTGTGGCTGCCGACGCTTTCCATGCCGGATCCGTATTATATCCTGCCGGTGCTCTCTGCGCTGACTACCTTCATTCAGCAGAAGCAGACAACGACCGAAATGAACCAGCAGATGAAGATCATGATGATCTTCATGCCGATTTTCATTGGCTGGATCAGTTTGACTTTCCCAGCAGGTCTTGTTCTTTACTGGGTGACGATGAATATCATGCAGATTCTTCAGCAGTGGTGGATGTACCGTGGTGAAGAAAACGAAAAGAAGGGGGCTGCCTGATATGGCAGAGGTATTGGAGAAGACAGGAAAAACGGTGGAAGAGGCCTATCAGGCAGCACTGGCTGAACTGGGGCTTCCGGAAAGCCGCGTCTCCTATGAGGTTATAGAGGAACCGTCCAAGGGTTTTTTAGGCATCATCGGCGGCAAGCTGGCCAAGGTGCGGGTCACCGTGCGTGAGCTTACCCCGTTGGAAAAGGCGGAGAATTTCCTTACGGAGATCTTTGCTTCCATGCATTTGGATGTGAAGATGGAACGGGAGGATAAGGAAGAAAGCCATGTTTTCAATCTCGTGGGTGAGAATCTGGGCATTCTGATCGGCAAGCATGGTCAGACCCTGGATGCACTGCAATATCTCACCAATCTGGCTGCCAACCGCGGTCTGCTGGAGGATAAGATCCGCATCATCCTGGATGTGGAGAACTACCGCAGCCGTCGGGAGGAAACCCTGCGCCGCCTGGCTGTGCGTCTGGCTGACAAGGTGCGCCGCACCAATGAAAAGGTCATGCTGGAACCGATGAACCGCCATGAGCGCAAGATCATCCATATGGCCCTGCAGGACAATTACCGGGTCATGACCTACAGCGCCGGGGAAGAGCCCTATCGCAAGGTGGTCATTGAGCCAAAGCATCATAATAAAGAAGCATGATTTTGCTGTGAGTTTCGAGAGAACTGTGAAAGGGCTGTCTCATTTATTGGGATGGCTCTTTTTTGTATGAAGGAGGTATTTTTGTGCAGCAGGCAGATACCATCAGCGCCATTGCCACGGCAGCTGGGGAAAGCGGCATCGGCATCATCCGCATGAGCGGCAGCCAGGCCATTGCCATCGCGGACCGGCTCTTTCAGGGGGCCGGCGGGAAACGGGCAGCGGAAGCACCTTCCCATCAGGCCCTTTATGGCCAGGTGGTGGATGAGGCGGGCCGCACACTGGATGAGGTCCTGTGCCTGGTGATGCGGAATCCCCATTCCTATACCCGGGAAGATGTGGTGGAACTGCAGTGCCATGGGGGCAGCCTGCCCCTGCAGGAAATCCTGGCCCTGACCTATCGGCTGGGAGCCCGGCCGGCGGAGCCCGGGGAATTCACCAAGCGGGCCTTTCTGAACGGCCGGCTGGACCTGACCCAGGCCCAGGCGGTGATGGATATCATCCAGTCCAAGACCCAGGCTTCCCTGCATATGGCGGCAGGTCATCTCACCGGGCGTTTTTCGGAGAAAATCAAGGGTGCCCGGCACAATATCCTGGAGCTCATCGCTCACCTGGAGGCGGCCATTGATTTTCCCGAGGATGATATCGATGATGTGGTGATGCATGATGTGGCCCGGCAGGTGAATGATCTGCGAAGCCAGCTGACGGATATGCTGCGCACCGCCCATACGGGGCGGATCCTGCGGGAGGGGCTGGAGACGGCCATCATCGGCAAGCCCAATGTGGGAAAATCCAGCCTGCTGAATGCGCTGCTGCGGGAGCAGCGGGCCATCGTGACGGAGATTCCCGGCACCACCCGGGACAGCATCGAGGAGTATGCGAATATCGGCGGGGTGCCGCTGCGCATCATCGATACGGCCGGCATCCGGTCCACGGAGGATCTGGTGGAGAAAATCGGCGTGGAGAAATCCCGTGGTTATGTGGAGCGGGCCGCCCTGGTGCTGGCCCTTTTCGATTCCTCCCGGCCGCTGACGGCGGAGGATGAGGAGATCCTGGGACTCATTGCGGACAAGGAAGCCATCGCGCTGCTGAACAAGGCGGATCTGCCGGCAGTGGTCACGGAGGCGGATCTGGCCCGGCGGCTGCCGGGGAAAAAGGTGCTGACTATTTCCACCACGGAGGAAACGGGGCTGGAGAGCCTGGAAAAGACCATAAGGGAGCAGGTCTACGGGGCAGTGCAGCCCAGCGGCGAGGCTTCCTTTGTGAGCACTGTGCGCCAGGCGGATATCCTGCGCCGGGCCGACGGTCATCTGGCTGCGGCCCAGCAGACCACCGCGGACGGGCTCAGCCCGGATTTCGTGGTGATCGATCTGCGCAGTGCCTGGGAAGCGCTGGGGGAGATCACCGGAGAAACGGTGGGTGAGGATATCATCGACCAGATTTTCAGTCAGTTCTGTATTGGAAAATAGCCGGTACAGCGTACAGAAAATAATCGGTTATTTCCTGTACGCTGTATCAGCCGTCTATATATCGTAAGGAGGAATTTCCATTGTTTGTTGCAGGTGAATATGATGTGATCGTAATCGGTGCCGGGCACGCCGGAGTGGAGGCTGCCCTGGCTGCGGCCCGCATCGGCTGCTCTACGCTGCTGGCGACCCTGAGTATGGATAATATTGCTATGATGCCTTGTAATCCCTCGGTGGGCGGCCCGGCCAAGGGCCATCTGGTGCGGGAGCTGGATGCCCTGGGGGGCGAGATGGGCATCAATGCGGATAAGACCTGTATCCAGTATCGCATGCTGAACACCGGCAAGGGACCGGCAGTCCATGCGCTGCGGGCCCAGGCGGACAAGAAGCTCTATCAGTTCACCATGAAGGAGACCTGTGAGAATCAGGACCGGCTGGATGTGAAGCAGCTGCTCATCGAGGAGCTGCTGGTGGAAAACGGCGAGGTCCGGGGCGTGGTGGTGGAGACCGGGGAGGTCTATCACTGCCGGGCCGTGGTACTGGCTTCAGGTACCTATCTCCAGGGACGGATCATCCTGGGGGAGAAGACCTATACCGGCGGGCCTAACGGCCAGCGGGCAGCCCAGAAGCTGTCTGCTTCCCTGGAGGCTGCGGGGGTGCGGCTCATGCGGTTCAAAACGGGGACGCCGGCCCGGGTGGACAGCCGTTCCCTGGATTATGACAAGATGATTTTGCAGCCGGGGGATGAAGAGGTCCATAATTTTTCCTTCATGAGCGATGTGACGACCCGGGAACAGGTGCCCTGCTGGCTCACCTACACCAATGCGGAGACCCACCGCATCATCCGGGAAAATATCCATCGGGCGCCCATGGCCAACGGTATCATCAAGGGTGTGGGCCCCCGTTACTGCCCCTCCATCGAGACGAAGATCGTGCGCTTTCCGGATAAGGAGCGGCATCAGCTTTTCCTGGAGCCGGAAGGCCTCCATACCAATGAAATGTACGTGCAGGGTATGTCCACCAGCATGCCCATGGATGTGCAGATCGATTTTCTCCATACCATACCGGGACTGGAGCGGGCCCGGATCATGCGGGCCGGTTATGCCATCGAATACGACTGCATCGATCCGCAGCAGCTGAAGTCCACCCTGGAGTTCAAGGATATCCGGGGCTTCTTTTCCGCTGGTCAGTCCAACGGGACTTCCGGCTATGAGGAGGCGGCGGCCCAGGGAATCATTGCGGGCATCAATGCAGCCATGTTCATCCGGGAGGAGGAGCCGCTGGTGCTGAAGCGTTCGGATGCCTATATCGGCGTGCTCATCGATGACCTGGTGACCAAGGGAACCCAGGAGCCCTATCGGATCATGACCTCCCGGGCGGAATACCGGCTGCTGCTGCGGCAGGATAATGCGGACCTGCGGCTCACGGAGCTGGGACGCCGGGTGGGGCTGGTATCCGATGAACGGTATGCCCGTTTTACGGCCAAGAAGAAGTCCATAGAGGATACTATGGCGCTGCTGCGGGAACGGAAGATCAACCCGAACCGGGAGACACTGGAGAAGCTGGCTGCGGCCGGCACGGCGGAAATCCGTACCACTACCTCCCTCTATGACCTGCTGCGCCGCACCGGCGTGCGCTATGATATGCTGCAGCAGCCCTTTGACCTGCCGGAGGTATCCGCTGAGGTGCGTCAGCAGGTGGAGACAGCCATTGTTTATGAAGGCTATATAGAAAAGCAGCTGGAACAGGTAGAGCGCATGGAAAAGCTGGAGAATAAGCTGCTGCCGGAGGATATGGACTATGCCCTGGTGCCCAGCCTGCGGGATGAAGCCAGGGAAAAACTGGCTGCCATCCGGCCCCGTTCCGTGGGTCAGGCAGGCCGGATTTCCGGCGTATCCCCGGCAGATGTATCCGTATTGCTGGTCTATCTGGAGCAGCAGCGCAGAATGGAGGCAGAGCATGTTTAAGCAGGAACTGCGGCAGGCCGCAGAAAGCTACGGGCTGGCTTTGACCGAAGAGCAGCTTTCCCGGTTTGAGCGGTACTATGAGCTGCTCATCGAATGGAACCAGAAGATGAATCTGACGGCTATCACCGAGCCCCGGGAGGTGGCGGTCAAGCATATGATCGATTCTCTCAGTGCCTGGGATGATTCCCTTTTCTCCCCCAAGGCCAGTCTGGTGGATGTGGGGACCGGAGCGGGCTTTCCGGGGATACCGCTGAAGATACTGTATCCGGAACTGAGGCTCACTTTGCTGGATTCCCTGAACAAGCGCATCCGCTATCTGCAGACGGTGGTGGAGGAGCTGGGATTCACCGGGGTGCGCTGCGTCCATGCCCGGGCGGAGGAAGCAGCCCGGCAGAAGGAATACCGGGAGCAGTTCGATATTGCCGTATCCCGGGCCGTGGCCCGGCTGCCCATACTGGCGGAGTACTGCCTGCCTTTTGTGAAGCAGGGGGGCATTTTCGCGGCTCTGAAGGGCATGCAGTATGAACAGGAGGCCCAGGAGGCCAGGAAGGCTCTGGGGATGCTGGGCGGTCAGCTGGCTGCTGTTCGTCCGGTGAAGCTGCCGGGGCTGGAGGACAAGCGGGCCGTGATCTATGTGCGGAAAACCGGCAAAACACCGGCCGCTTATCCCCGCAAGGCCGGCACACCAGAAAAAAATCCGCTGGGTGCGTCCGTAAAAAAGGATTTTTCACCAGTAAACAAGAAATAGAGAAGTATCAGGATGGAACGATAAAATGACGATATCAGGATAGAGCATGCGGAAGGATGGATGGAGGATGTTCAGAAAAGGTCTTTTGATTGGGATGCTCACGCTGCTGCTCCAGGGTAGCTGCCTGGCAGCCAGTACCAGCGCACCGGCATCGGCGGCCGATACAGCTAAAGACACCAAGCCCGTTGTCGTGCAGGCAAAGAGCAGTACCGCACCGGCAGGCAGTTCCACGGCGGCGGATGCCACCGTGAAAAAAACGGCACCGGTGAACAGATATGTAAAAATTTTCCAGGATAATTCCTATATCTACATGATGGATATGCAGACAGCCCGCTGGATTAATTGTCCTCACACCGGCAGCGAACAGATCATCGATGTCTGGATCAAGCTCATCGGCAACGGCAGCGGGGATTCAGCCTCAGAGCCCTACAGCTATCCTTCCAAGTACTATCTGGAGCATTATTACATCCGGCCGGATAAGCAGCAGATCCAGTTCATGTCTGAGCTGGAGGTCACCGGCCGTCCGAACAATGCCATAACGGAGCGTTCCTATAATGCGGCCAACTGGGAGAATCTCGTTCCCGGCAGTATTGAAGAGGAGATTTACCATGCGGTGGTATCCAATGCAAAACAGCTGGTGAAGCAGAAGGCAAATGCCAAGACCGAGGGTCGGGATGCGCTGGAGGAAATGCTGCGGATTTCCCTGTGATCTTTTATCCACAGAATGAACAGAAAATAAGTGCATAAGTGGATAAATCTGTGGATAACTTTTGAAAACAATAATAGTTATTGAGGGAAAGCCCTGTAAACAGGCAGGCAAAGCCGAAGTCAGATAATGATAAAGCTGTGGATAAGCCTGTGTTTGTGGAATGGAAAACATGATTTTCTGTTTCGACAGCAAAAAAATGCCCCTGGCTGGTTACTTTCGTAACCACTTCCAGGGGCAGCTTTTTTATCGGCCTAGGCCATCAATGATGGAACAGGCGGATATGGGTCATGGCCATGGTGATGCCGTATTTATCACAGGTTTCGATGACATTGTCGTCGCGGATGGAACCGCCGCTCTGGGCAATGAAGTCCACGCCGCTCTTGTGGGCCCGTTCGATGTTATCACCGAAGGGGAAGAAGGCATCGGAGCCCAGGGATGCACCCTTGGCAGTGCGGAGCCAGGCCTGTTTTTCCTCCCGGGTGAATACCGGGGGCTTTTCGGTGAATACCCGTTTCCAGTCATCGGTTCCCAGCAGATCCATGCATTCATCGGAGATGTACACGTCGATGGCATTGTCCCGGTCCGGACGACGGACATCATCCCTGAATGGCAGGGAAAGGACCTGGGGACTCTGGCGCAGATACCATACATCCGCTTTATTGCCTGCCAGGCGGGTACAATGGACCCGGGACTGCTGTCCGGCGCCAATGCCTATGGCCTGGCCGTCCTTGGCGTAACAGACGGAATTGGACTGGGTGTATTTCAAAGTGATGAGGGCAATGAGCAGATCCCGCTGAGCGCTCTCGGGCAGTTCCTTATTTTTGGTAGGAATTTCCTGCAGGCATTCCCGGGTGATCTGGACATCGTTGTGCTTCTGTTCAAAGGTCACGCCGAAGACCTCTTTGTGCTCCAGGGCCGGAGGCTCATAGCCCGGGTCCATCTGAATCACCAGATAGCTTCCCTTGCGCTTGGTTTTGAGTATTTCCAAAGCTTTGGCGGAATAGGAGGGGGCGATGATGCCGTCGGATACTTCCCGGGCCAGGAAGGAGGCAGTCTGCTCGTCGCATTCATCGGAAAGGGCTACGAAATCGCCATAGGAGGACATGCGGTCCGCGCCCCGGGCGCGGATATAGGCGGTGGCAACCGGAGACAGCTCGATGCCCTCGACGAAGTAGACTTTTTTCAGTACGTCGGAAAGGGGAACAGCAACCGCGGCACCTGCGGGGCTCACGTGCTTGAAGGAAGCAGCGGCGGGCAGACCGGAGGCTTTGCGCAGCTCCTGTACCAGCTGCCAGCTGTTGAAGGCATCCAGCAGATTGATATAACCTGGCTTGCCATTGAGTACCTTAAAGGGAAGTTCCCCCTGTTTCATAAATACCCTGGCCGGTTTCTGATTGGGGTTGCAGCCGTATTTCAGTTCAAGTTCATCCATTTTTTGCGTCTCCTTTATTTTTGTTTTTCCATACAAAAAAAGCCAACACGAATCCCAGGCTCTGCCCAGACGGTCGGCTCATCACCACTGTGCTCCATGTGGTCATCCACTTCCGTCAGTTGCACAGCGTACAGTCTCAATGTAACATTGTCCTGAGATTTTGTCAAGAATCTGAAAGGATTTTTTGCTTTCGTAGAGAATAGTATAGAGTGTCAGGAGGGGTTAATTATGTTAAAGAGTATTGCAGTAATGACAAGCGGCGGAGATAGCCCGGGAATGAACGCAGCGGCGCGTGCTGTGGTTCGTACGGCTCTCTTTGAGGGTGTGCGCGTATGGGGTATCAATAATGGCTATCGCGGCATGCTTGATGAGGATATGTTTGAGATGGAATCCAAAAGCGTGAGCGACATCATCCAGCGGGGAGGCACGTTCCTGGGAACGGCCCGCTGCCATCGCTTCGAGACGCCGGAGGGACGCAAGCTGGGTTATGATAATCTGGTGAAGCGGGGCATCGAGGGCCTGGTGGTCATCGGCGGCGACGGCAGCCTGCGGGGCGCTGCCAAGCTCAGTGAGGAGCATGGGCTCCCCATTGTGGGACTGCCCGGCACCATTGACAACGATGTATGGGGTACGGACTACACCATTGGCTCCGATACAGCGGCCAATACCATCATCGATGCCATCAATAAGCTTCGTGATACGGCCTCGGCCCATCGGCGCATCGTGGTGCTGGAGGTCATGGGACGTCAGTGCGGCTGGCTGGCTATGATTGCCGGCATCTCCGGCGGTGCGGAGTATATACTGGTTCCTGAGGAAAAATACGATATCGATGAAATCTGCAGCGGCATCAAGGACGCCTATCAAAAGGGCAAGCGCTATGTGCTGGTGGTAGTGGCTGAAGGTGCCGGCAGCGGCATTGAGATCGGCAACCAGATTGCGGAAAAGACGGAGATCGAGACCCGGGTGTCGGTGCTGGGCCATATCCAGCGCGGCGGTTCGCCGACGGTGGAGGATCGGGTCAAGGCCAGCCAGCTGGGTGAGAAGGCGGCTCTGGCGCTGATTTCCGGCCTGTCCAATGTGGTCTTCGGCTTTGACCAGGGCAAGGTGGTCTGCATTGACCTGCAGGATGCGGTGAACAATAAAAAAGAGCTGGATGAGGAATATGTGCGTCTGGCTAAGGTTTTAGCTTAACGGATAGAGAAAATGAGCGGGAATGTTTCACGTGAAACATTCCCGCTCCTTTTTTATTGGCTTATTTTCGTACCATTTTTTTAGCCAGCTGCACCGCAGTCACGCCGTCAGCGGCATAGGCATCGGCACCGGCAGCGTCGGCGTATTCCTGGGTCAGAGCGGCACCGCCCACCATGACCTGGGCGCTGGAGCCCGCCTCATGGAGCTGACGGATCACCTCGTCAATCTGCACCATGGTAGTGGTCATAAGGGCGCAGAGGCCCACGATATCCGCTTCGTTTTCGATGGCTGACCGCACGATGGTTTCCGCATCCACATCCTTGCCCAGATCAATGAGCTGGAAACCGCTGTTTTCCATGAGGGCGGCCACGATATTCTTGCCCAGGTCGTGGACATCCCCCTTTACCGTAGCAATGACCACGGTGCCTTCCTCCGGAGCCTTCTGGGTGGGGAACATTTCCTTGAGCTTCAGGAAGGCGGCCCGCATAGACTCGGCAGACAGCAGCACCTGGGGCAGGAACACCCGGCCGGCGCCGAAGTCCACGCCGATATCATTCATGGCGGCGGTCAGGCTTTTTTCCGTGATTTCCTGAGTGGAATGACCCTCTGCTATGGCCTTTTCCACCAAAGCGGGAATGGAATCCTTTTCACCATCGATAACGGCGGCTTTGATGGCTCCCAGGGCATCCAGGCCGCTGGCGGCGGCTGTGGCGGCTTTTTTCGGTACGCTGAGGTTCCGGTCATCCTGGCTGTAGGCCCGGCCGTTGGGATCGTGGCCCAGCAGGGCCATGCCGGCCAGCAGGGTATTCTGCATCGCGGTATCATAGGGATTCATGATGGGCGCATCCAGGCCGGCGGCCAGGCACATGGCAAAGAAGGTACTGTTGATGAGGGGCCGGTTGGGGAGCCCATAGGATATGTTGCTGAGCCCCATGGTGGCGGGATAGCCGAAGCGTTCCCGGTAAAGGGACAGGGTGCGCAGGGTTTCCCGGCAGGCCTGGTCATCAGCAGCCACGGTCATCACCAGGCCGTCCAGCAGGAAATCTCCAGGCTGGAGGCCCGCCTGCCTGGCTGCGGCCACAATCTCTTCGATGGCCTGGCATCTTTCCTCCGCTGTTTTCGGAACGCCCTCTTCCGTGATGGGCAGACAGAGGATGGCGGCGCCGTATTTCCTGGCCAGGGGCAGAAAAGTCCGCAGCCGTTCTGTTTCATCGCTGACGGAATTGATCAGCGCACGGCCGGGATAGGCCCGCAGGCCGGCTTCCAAAGCCGCGGCATCACTGGTATCGATAGACAGCGGGGCATCAGTGAGCTGGGCGATTTCCGTCACGGCTTTCTTCATGGCCGCGGCCTGATCGATGCCCCCCACTCCCATGTTTACATCCAGCAGTTTAGCGCCGGCCCGTACCTGATCCAGAGCTTCTTTCTTTACGGAGAGGAAGGAGCCTTCCCGGATTTCGGCGGCCAGCTTTTTCCGGCCGGTGGGGTTGATCCGTTCGCCGATGAGGAGGGTGGGCAAATCCTTGTCAATGCAGATGGTCTGGCTGCGGCTGCTGAGATAAAGGCGGCGGGGACGTTCCGGACGCACCGGCTCCGGGCAGTCTCTGGCAGCGGCCGCAATGGCCTGGATATGCTCCGGGGTGGTTCCGCAGCAGCCGCCGATGTAGGTGGCGCCGGCGGCAATGAGCTTTGGCGCCCAGCGGCCAAAATCTTCCGGGGACATGGGGAAGATGGTTTTGCCGTTTTCCAGATGGGGCATGCCGGCATTTGGCTGTACACTGATGGGCTTGGCGGTATTTTCCGCCAGGATCTTCACCAGAGGTACCAGCTGCTCTGGACCCAGGGAGCAGTTGATGCCGATGATATCCGCACCCATGGCATCCAGGGTGATGGCGGCGGTCTGGGGATCGGTTCCCGTCACGGTGCGGCCGTCTTCACTGTAGGAGAGCTGGCAGATCACCGGCAGGGAGCAGGCTTCCTTGGCGGCCAGCAGTGCAGCCCGCATTTCTTGGATATCGATGGAGGTTTCAATGATGAGGCAGTCCGCACCGGCTTCAGCAAGGGCCTGGGCCTGCTCATAATAGGCATCATAGGCTTCCTCAAAATCCAGATCGCCCAGCGGCTTGATAAAGCGTCCTGTGGGCCCCATGGAGCCGGCAATCTTCGCCCGTCCCTGGGCAGCCTCCCGCACCCGGGCCACAGCAGCGGCATTGATTTCCTTTACGCGGTGTTCAAGGCCGTAGTGGCAAAGCTTCAGCCGGCTGGCGCCAAAGGTATTGGTCTCCAGGATCGTGGACCCGGCCTGGACGTAGGCTTCATGTACCCGCCGGATCATATCCGGCCGTTCAACATTCACCAGCTCCGGGCATTCCCCCGGCTGAAGTCCCGCATTCTGCAGCATTGTGCCAATGGCACCATCAAAGATATGGATCATAGGAAAAACTCCTTTATTTGTATTTGGGTGTGGTTAAATGGGAAGTCGCAGGGGAGTTGTTCAGCGGGGCCGGAGAGTGAGGCGGCCCCACCCGCAAGGGGATGGCGACTCACACGCAGCTAAAGCTGCGGTTCGCTGCTCAAACGCAAACACAGTCTGAGTCGCTTCAGAAAAATGTCGAATCGGGAAAGTACTAACTCCAAAACCAGGCAAATCGCTTAACTCGCTTCGCTCAGACAGGCGCTCTTTTGCCTTCCCCGCCCGCCCCATTTTTCTTGTGCTTTGTCAAATGGTTTGCTTATGGGGCCGCCTCACTCTCCGGCGGTGGCACTTACTTATAAAGCTGCGACTCCAAAGCCTCCACTGCTAGGGGAGGTGGCACGGCGAAGCCGTGACGGAGGGGTTAGCGGCCTTTGCTATGCCGCGATTCCTGGTTTTTTTCTAAGGCTGCAAGGTCAGCCAATCGAAGCAACCCCTCAGGCGCTGCGCGCCAGCTCCCCTAGCAGTGGAGCCCAAAAAGCCTCACCCGCAAGGGGATGGCGACTCACACGCAGCTAAAGCTGCGGTTCGCTGCTGCACTAGGAGCGTGGGCCTTTAGGGCGCGGGGAATATCATTTATAGAACACCGTATGTCAGAACCGGACAGTGGGTCCGGAATTTTGCCAGGGCTGCTTCCCTTATGAAGCGACCTCTTCGCGAACTGCAAAAAAATATTCCCTGCGACTCATCGGGCACGACTCCCGAATATGAAACTTTTCTTTTAAACTCCCCGGCACATTCCCCTTTTCCAGTACACATTCCCGGTATACAACTAATCTATACTGAATAAGTATACTTAATAAGCAAACTTCCTGCAAGGATTATTTCTTGCGGGAGGGGCAGTCCAGCTGGTCGCAGGCGGCGCAGCCGTTGGGGGAGTGGTGGGGAGCACAGGCCTTGGTTTCCTTGACCAGGCCGATGATGGCTGTAACGGATTTTCGGGGGAAAAGCATCAGGGATTCAGTGAGCTGTATGCCGATATCAGCTCCCCCGCTGAGGCGCAGAAGCTGCGGCTGCTGTGTCATGCTCCAGTCGCCGTAGCCGGGGCTGAAGCGCCAGCGCATGGTGTAGCCCTGTCCGGCGGTCTGGCGGTAGATGGCTTTTTCCATACCATCGGCGATCTGTTCCACCGCGGTGGTGGCGGCGGCATCCAGCAGCACGGAATAGGCGTAGTCGCCTTCGGAAAAATGACGGGTTACCGCCTCTTCAATGCCTTCTCCCACCGTGGCTGCCAGCAGGACCACCTTATCGGCGCCAGCCAGATGCTGGCCAATCTTTTTTCCTTCTATTATAAAGGGCTCAGCTGCCAGTACCGTCTGACTGCTGTCGTCATAGCCGTAGCATTCCCAGATTCCTTTGGGCTGGGCCAGCAGGCGGGCCTCCTGGCAGGCGGCTTCGATGCGGCTTTCATCAAAACTGGCTTTTTGCAGTCCGGCATAGCGCCGGGTTTCCTTTGGGTCGATGGATAATAAGGGAACATTATATACGGGCATAGAAAGCCTCCTTAGGAATGTTTCACGTGAAACATTTTTAGCTGGAATAAATGTAAGCTGTTTAAGAAAAAATAAGATTTCCCTTTGACTTTGTAACATTGTATACCTATTTTAACATATCTATATCCTTTGCATAGTATCTTTTGTTACGAATTTATATTTTTTTGCAGGAAAATAAAATAAAGCTGTGGAATGATATATAGATTGCATATAGAAAGACGGTGAACATATAGTGGCAAAGATTATCGCGATTGCCAATCAAAAGGGCGGCGTGGGCAAGACCACGACCTCGGTGAGCCTGAGCGCGGCACTGGCTGCCCTTCATAAAAGGGTGCTGCTCATCGATTCCGATCCCCAGGGGAATGCCACCAGTGGTTTTGGAATAGATAAGAGCTCACTGGAGAAGACAATATACAATGTTCTCATCGATGGAATGCCGGTGACGGAGGCGGTGCTGCCCACTGAATTCGGTCTGGATCTGCTGCCGGCCAAGATTGAATTGGCCGGTGCCGAGGTGGAGCTGGTGGGAGCCATTGCCCGGGAGACCCGTTTGAAAAAGGCGTTGACAGCTGTGCGGGACAGCTATGATTACATCCTCATCGACTGTCCGCCTTCTCTGGGGCTGCTCACCCTGAATTCCCTCACCGCGGCGGATACAATTCTCATGCCGCTGCAGTGTGAGTTTTACGCTCTGGAAGGTTTGTCACAGCTCATGCAGACAGTGGACCTGGTACAGAATAACCTGAATCCGGAGCTGGGCATCGAGGGTGTGCTGCTCACCATGTTCGACTCCCGTACCAAACTTTCGGAGCAGGTGGTCAATGAGGTTCGGGGCCATTTCGGTGATGTGGTCTACAAAACGATGATTCCGCGGACGGTGCGTCTCAGTGAGGCGCCATCCTACGGACAGCCGATTTTTGCCTATGATCCCCGCTCCAAGGGGGCAGAGGCTTATATGGAACTGGCAAAAGAGGTGATTGCTCATGAGTAAGCCGGCTCGCGGCGGTCTGGGCAAGGGCCTTGGAGCATTGCTGCCCAATGCGCAGGGGACTGCTGCCAAGGATAAGGTCCATGAATTGGATATAGCGTCCATTCAGGCCAATCGTTATCAGCCCCGTTCGGATTTCCAGGAAGAGGCGCTGGAGGATCTGAAGGATTCCATTCAGCAGTATGGCGTGCTGCAGCCGATACTGGTCCGGCATCTGCCCACCGGCGGCTATGAACTCATTGCCGGGGAGCGGCGCTTTCGGGCGGCTAAGCTGGCCGGCTTGAAAACAGTTCCGGCAATTCTGCGGGAATATTCGGATGTGGAGATCTCGGAGATTGCGCTCATTGAAAATCTCCAGCGGGAAAACCTGAATCCTGTTGAGGAGGCCCGGGCATATGACCGACTGCTGGCGGATTATGGTCTGACCCAGGAAATGCTTTCGCACAAGGTGGGGCGCAGCCGTTCCCATATTGCAAACTTTCTGCGGCTGCTGAAGCTGCCGCAGCGTGTTCAGGAATATCTCATCGATGGGTCCCTTTCCATGGGACAGGCAAAGCCTCTGCTGGCTTTGGAGGATGAGGAGCTGCAGCTGGAGGCCGCGGAGCACATCATGGCGGAGGAGATGTCGGCACGGCAGACGGAGGCTCTCGTGAAGCGGCTGCTGCATAATCCGGAGTATTTTTCCCAGCAGGAGGCTGCCGAGGAAAAGCAGGCGCAGGAACGGGAAATTTTTGTGGTGGAGGCCGAGGATAGGCTTCGGATGCTGTTGGGAACTCAGGTGAAGATACGGCCGGGCCGAAAGCGGAGCAAGATCGAAATTGAATTCCAATCCGCTGAGGATCTGGATCGGATCATTGAGGTCCTTACGGAAAAGCGGCAGCAGGATGTGGAAAAAAGAAAATCTCTGCTGCGGCAGGTTTCCACGCAAAAAAACTTTTCGGTTTGATTTTGGTTTGCAGAATGTTTCACGTGAAACATTCTGCAAAATTTTTTCTTTGAGGGCTTTTTTGTCGTGGATTTTGTGATACAATATTTTTGCAGCCGGATGGAGGCAGATAATGAAAGGAACATTAGTTAATTTTGCGGCTATCCTGGCTGGTGCGGGATTGGGACTTATTCTGCGCATGGGCATATCGGAGGGCTGCAAGCAGACGATACTGCAGGCCATGGGCCTGGCAGTGCTGTTCATTGGCATCAAAATGTGCCTGGCCAGCCAGAACAGCATGATCGTTGTATTGAGTCTGGCCATAGGAGCTGTACTGGGCGAGCTGGGGCAGCTGGAGGAACGGCTGGACCGTTTTGGCCAGTGGCTTACCGGTCGGGTAGGGGAGCGCTTCGGCGATATAGGCAAGGGCTTCATCAATGCCTCGTTGGTTTACTGTATAGGTGCCATGGCCATTGTAGGCAGTCTGCAGGAAGGGCTTACCGGAGACGCGTCCATACTGTATGCCAAGGCACTCATCGATGGCACGGTATCGGTCATCTTCACCGCGTCCATGGGAATCGGGGTCATGCTGGCGGCTGTTCCTGTGCTCCTCTATCAGGGGGGAATAACACTGGCAGCCGGTTCGCTGCATGCGCTGGCATCGGATGCCATGCTGGCAGAAATCAGCGGCGTGGGAGGCGTGCTTATCATGGCAATTGCCTTGAATATGCTGAAGCTCACAAAAATAAAACTGGCAAATCTTTTGCCTGGACTGCCAATTGCTGTTTTATTGGTTTGGCTGGGCTGGTTTTAAAAAGGAGAAATGAAAACGCAATGGATAACGCAATGGTCATGAATTTTATGGTAGCAAATATGCTCTACATTGTGGGTGGACTGGGTATCCTGGTGATTGTAATGTATATCATCATCATCAACCTGTATATGAACTTATCTTATTTAAAGAAGCGGTATCGCAAGATGATGACAGGCGTGGACGGGGCAAACCTGGAACGCATGCTCATCGGACATATTGATGAGACGAAAACCGTCATGGAGGAAAACCGGGAGATCAAAGAGGAATGCAAACGCATCGATTCCCTGCTCCAATGTGCGCTGACCCGTATCGGCGTTGTACGGTTCCGGGCCTTTGAGGATATGGGCAGTGATCTGAGCTACGCAGTGGCCATGCTGGATTCCCATAACAACGGAATTGTGCTTTCCAGTATTTTTGGCCGGGAGGATTCCCGCAGCTACGTGAAGCCCATTGAAAATGGAAAATCCACCTATACGCTCACCGAGGAAGAGGAAGAAGCACTGCATAAAGCGATGCAGTGAATCCTGGGAAAAATGCTCCGATAACTTTGAAAAATTTGCGGCCCTATGCTATAATAAAAGAGCATAGGGTCGTTTTGTGTGCTTTGGAAACCACCTTAGCAAGGATATCCAGGGAGGAACAGGCGCCGTGGATTTTTTTATTGCTATTTACGGCGGCGAAGTAAGGTAAGAAAGATGTTTGGAGGATTTTCACTTGGATAAGCAAGAAACAAAAAAAGACAATCGGGAATATACCATAAAGATCATTCCCCATCAGGGCGAGAACGTACACAGCATTCATTTGTCAGTACGGCTGCTGAAGTACGGTGCTGCATCCCTTTGTGCGGGAGCGCTTTTATTCGTAGGGGCTTTCAGCTATGCGGCATACAGCAGCTACACGCTGCAGAGCGATGCGGGGGAGATTCAGGATCTGCGCCAGGTCAACAACATCCAGCAGGAGCAGCTGCTGCAGCTGTCGAAAAAGGCCAATTCCCTGCAGGATGAGCTGGATCAGCTTACGCAGATGGAGACGGAGCTGCGCCAGCTTTCAGGAACTGCGCCGGCTGAGGATACAAATGCAAATGCCGGTTCCAATGAGGGCGACGGTACCCACAATGGACAGGGGGGTCCCTATATTCAGCCGAATATGGATAATGTGAGTGAAGCTCTGAATAATATTGAGAAAAATATCGCTGTCCGCAAGGCCAGCCTGCAGCAGCTGAAGGAAGCCATGAAGGAGCAGCAGCAGGTGGTGGCGGTACAGAATGGCATCAGCTCATCGATTCCGTCCATCTGGCCGGCTCGCGGCGATGTGAGCTCGCCCTATGGCATGCGCTGGGGCGGTTCTGATTTCCATCCGGGTATGGATATAGCCAACGATTTCGGGACTCCTATTGTAGCTACAGCCGATGGTGTTGTCACTACAGCGGGCTGGAATTCCGGCGGCTATGGCAATATGGTGGATATTGACCATGGGAACGGCATCATGACCCGTTATGGCCACGCCCAGCAGGTAGTGGTTCAGGCAGGCCAGCGCGTAAGGCGCGGCCAGGTCATTGCATATATGGGCAGCACAGGCTTCAGTACCGGACCTCATGTTCATTATGAGGTACGGGTCAATGGACAGCTGGTCAATCCGGTGAACTATCTTTAAGGAGTTCTGATTCCTTTATAAGCGGATGCTATCTTTTAGTAAGGGAGAACTGGCCGATTATGTTTAGCAGTATGAAAAAGCGTGTAGATGAGACTATCAATACCAATGATATCGAGACGGTGATTGGACAGAACACATCCATCCGGGGCGATGTCAATGGTTCCGGAAATATCCGCGTCGATGGCCGAATTGAGGGCGGTATTTCCATCGATGGCAATGTGGTGGTGGGAGAGCATGGCGTGGTCCAGGGAGACATCAAGGCCAGGAATCTCATCATATCCGGGAAGGTTACGGGAAATGCGGATATCGAGGCCAGCCTTTGCATATATGCAACCGGCCAGCTCATCGGCGATATCCAGGTAAGTTCCTTTAAGGTGGAAGATGGCGGGGTATTCAAGGGACACAGCGAAATGTCCCCAAAAATATCCGACGCCGCAGCCGATATTTCATGATCATCTAAGAGCCTCCAGGCAGCAGCCTGGAGGCTTTTTTGGTGGGGGAATGGGAATTTATAGGGGTGTTTAAGAGAAAAGTTTCATATTGGGGAGTCGTGTCCGCCGATAAGGCCTATTTATATATTGCAGAAAATTCAAATAAGTGGTAATGTATTTTGTAGGTGGATGTTTTCTGCCATTGTCCACGCGACGATGAAAAACAAAAAAATACAAAATACATGAAGTTGAAAATGCTGGATAATAGGCTACAACTGTATTCTTGTATACCGTAAAACAATACAATACATAATTTTGCCGTATAGAATGGCTGATGGGAGAAAATGGCGTGATATCGCGCTGGAAAGACAATCTTCCACAAAAAGTGTAAACGATAAAAATGAATAAAACGCTAATTGATGAATAAATATGCATTAATATTTGAAAAAAATGCGCTGAAATACGGAAATATAGCAGATTTGCTGAGTTGAAAAAATTGAATATTTATATTGACATCGCTGGATTTGCTTCTTATAATTATAAATGCGTTACATTTTAATGCTTTGAATAGAAACAAATGTATTTATTCAGTGGAGAAATGGTAAATAAGTTCCATGCTTTGGGCTGGGACGAAAAAGACTTCTATTTATATGGAAGAAAGCTTCATATATATATATAACGGCAATGGTGCTGAGGATCGCGTAACGGTCGGCCTGCCGTCATGCGATCTTTTTTTCCGTTTCTTTGCACGCTGTATTAAATAAGGTTGTAGTGTATGTATTGGAGGAGAGAAAATTATGTGCAGAATTGGTTCTATTAAGAGTAAGGTTCCGGTTCACCCGTCCAAGGCCCTGCATCTCATGCTTCCCCAGCAGGAAGGCCATGATAATTCAGGTTTTGCTATGGTCATGCAGGATCTGTATGGCATTTTTTCAAATTATAAGGATAAACCGCTTTTGTCGATGGCCTGCACCCAGCGTGGTGCGCAGCTGGTTGAGGAATATATGGACAGCCATAATTTCGTGCAGCTGGCAGAGTGGATTCCTGTTCCTAACAAGGAACCGGGGCTGGATATCAAGGCGATGCCCTATTATATTTTCCGTAATTATGACTATCCGGAGCATTACAATGAGCTCACCCAGGAGCAGCGGGAAGATGTGCTGCTGGATACCCGGCTGGCACTGCGCAAGCTGCTGGAGGATGAGGGCGAGGGCTATGTGTATTCCTTCTGGCCGGATGTGCTGACTCTGAAGGAGATCGGTGATCCCCGGGATATCGCGACCTATTTCCGCCTCTGGGATGATAATGGCTGCCTTGTGGCCAAGAGCATCGTAGCTCAGTGCCGTCAGAACACGAACTATGATATCGTGCGCTATGCGGCCCATCCGTTTTTCCTGCAGGGCTATACGCTCTGTGCCAATGGCGAGAATACCTTCTATACGAAGAACAAGGAGTTCCAGAAATCCCTGCATCGGGGCTATATCGGCTTCGAGTCGGACTCCCAGAACTTCCTGTATACCCTTCATTATGTACATCACGAGCTGAAGTGGCCGCTGAATTACTATAAGCATGTAATCACGCCGCTGCCTTTCAGCGAAATCGAGGAGCGCCCGGATAAGGATGTGCTCATGGCCATCCGTCAGTCCCTGGCTCATCTGGAGATCAACGGGCCGAACACCATCATCGCTACACTGCCGGATCATCGCATGATTACCTGCTGTGATTCCAAGAAGCTGCGTCCGGTGGTAGTGGGTCGGGACGATACCATGGTGGCTATTTCCTCTGAGGTCTGCGGCCTCAATGAAATCATGCCGAACCGTGATGCTGACCAGGATATCTATCCGAATGAACGTGAGATTGTCGTGATCGACAACGATCTGGAGGTACAGAGATGGAAACAATAAGAACACAGGATATTGCGGTCAATGATCTGACCTGGAAAATAGAATATCATGCGGAGCGCTGCACCCTTTGCGGCAGCTGCGTGGCCAGCTGTACCTTCAATGCGCTGAAGGTGGATGTACAGCGTCGTTCCGTGACCTTTTCCACCGGGACGGAGCCGAATCCGGTCCATGAGCAGCAGGCCATCCCTGTCATCAAGCAGAAGGCCAGCATAGCCAATGCCTGCCGCGGCTGCGGCATGTGCGAGCGGGTATGCCCGAACAACGCCATCCGGGCCGTGCGCAATCCGGATACCAGAAAGACGCTGCTCTCCAAGGATAACGGCCCCATCAAGCGCGGCGGCCGTACGAACCTCAATGCCCAGCGTACACTGGACAGCATCGTGGTCGGCCGCATCAGCCAGATGACGGACCCGTCCCTGGATGCTGCCCGTCATACCTTTGATATCCGGGCTCCTTTCGGCCGGGTGCTTTCTCCCCATGAGCTGCCTTTCCAGATGAAGGATGGCAAGCTGGTCATGGGCAAGAAGACTCCGCCGGTGGATTGGGTATATCCGCTGATTTTTTCGGATATGTCCATCGGTGCGCTTTCGACCCGGGCCTGGGAAGCGGTGGCTCTGGCAGCGGCGTATCTCAATGAGAAATGCGGTCTGCCGGTACGCATGAGCTCCGGAGAGGGCGGCATGCCGGTCAAGCTTATGGAATCGGAATACCTCAAGTATTTCATCATCCAGATTGCGTCCGGTCATTTCGGCTGGAACCGCATCATCAAGGCCATGCCTCATATGGTCACGGATCCGGGCGGAATCCTCATCAAGATCGGCCAGGGCGCTAAGCCAGGCGATGGCGGTCTGCTGCCGTCGGCCAAGGTTGCTGAGCATGTCCAGGCCATCCGTGGCGTGCCGAAGGCTGAGCTGGCATCTCCGCCGAATCATCAGGGCCTGTATTCAATCGAGGAGTCAGTGCAGAAAATGCATCTTTCCCTCAATGCGGCCTTTGGCTTCCGGGTACCGGTTGCCATCAAGTGTGCAGCATCCTCGACCTCTGTGTCGGTTTACAATAACCTTCTCCGCGATCCCTATAAGATCTGCGGCGGTTTCTTCATCGATGGCATCCAGGGCGGTACCGGTGCGGCCAATGAGGTTTCACTGGACCACACGGGCCATCCGGTGGTATCGAAGATCCGTGACTGCTACCTGGCTGCTGTGAAGCAGGGGCTGCAGGGACAGATTCCGCTCTTTGGCGGCGGCGGTATCGGCATGACCGGCAACGCGGCAGCGGATGCCTTCAAGATGATCTGCCTGGGTGCCAACGGCGTGTTCGTGGGCAAGGTCCTCATCCAGCTGCTGGGCTGCATAGGCAATGAACACGGCCGCTGCAACTCCTGCAACACGGGCAAGTGCCCCATGGGCATCTGCACTCAGGATCCGCGTCTTGTGAAGCGTCTGGATATCGATCGGGGTGCCCAGAAAATCGTGGATTACGTTCTCACCTTTGATAAGGAGCTCAAGAAGCTCATGGCGCCGATTGGCAACAGCACCCTGCCGGTAGGCCGCAGCGATGCTCTGGTATCGACGGACAAGCCGATTGCTGACAAGCTTGGCATCCAGTACGTATGCTAATTGAGGAGGAAACGCAGATATGTTTAAAATAGAGACACTCCAGGGACATGATCGCATGTCCACCCAGGATTTGCTGCTGGCCATTGGCGAGGCAGTGAAGAATGGTGAAACGGAATTTGAGATAGCGGCCTCCGGTCAGCATGATATCGGCGGTCCGCTCTGGCATCCCGAGGGCAAGACACTCCATTTCCATGTGACCAATGCCGGGCAGCGGGTAGGCTCCATGTGCCTGCCCAATACAGAGATCCTCGTGGAGGGTTCCACCTCGGCAGATGTGGGCTGGCTGAATTCCGGCGGCCGCATCACGGTTATGGGGGATGCAGGCGATACAGCCGGGCATTGTTCCTCTGGCGGCAAGATCTTCATCGGCGGCCGGGCGGGCACCCGTACCGGTTCCCTCATGAAGCATGATCCGCTTTACGAGGAGCCGGAGCTCTGGATCCTGAAGAATGTGGGAAGCTTTTCCTTTGAGTTCATGGGCGGCGGCCGGGCTGTGGTCTGCGGCTATGACAGTGAAGAATTCGATTCCGTGCTGGGCGAACGCGCCTGTGTAGGCATGGTGGGCGGCGTGGTTTATGTGCGCGGTCCCATCGATACCTATCCGAAGGATATCAAATGCACGGAACTGGACGAGTCGGATATCGCCTTTTTGGATGGCGGCATGGATGAGTTCCTGTCCGAGATCAAGCGTCCGGAGCTGCGGGCGGAGATTTCTGACTGGAGCCAGTGGAAGAAGCTTCGTCCCCTGACCTTTGAGGAGAAAACGCCGGCACCGGCGCCGGATCTCCATAGCTTCCGCACGAAGGAATGGGTCAAGGGAGGTATTTTCTGCGATGTGGCCATGGATGATTTCGAGGTCCATGATACCATCAGCACCGGGCTTTATCGTCTGCGGGTGCCCAGCTGGGACAATGCCAGGTTCGCGGCTCCCTGCGAATTCCATTGTCCTACCGGTATTCCCACTCAGCGCCGCTATGATCTGCTGCGGGAGGGCAAGACAGAAGAGGCCTACAAGCTGATTCTGGATTATACTCCCTTCCCGGGCTCAGTCTGCGGTTCGGTCTGTCCGAACCCCTGTATGGATGGCTGTACCCGCGGCAAGATCGATGAGGCAATCCAGATCGGGCCGCTGGGCTTCCAGTCGGTCTATGTAAAGGTGGATCCGCCGAAGGTGAAGACGGGCAAGAAGATCGGTATCATCGGCGGCGGCGTAGCCGGCCTTTCCGCAGCCTGGCAGCTGGCCCGCAAGGGCCATGAGGTCACGGTCTATGACGATGCACCCAGCATCGGCGGCAAGCTGGAGCAGGTCATCCCCCGGGGACGCCTGCCCCATGAGCTGCTGGAGACAGAGCTCCAGCGCATCCAGGATATGGGTGTGAAATTCGTCACCTCCTGCAAGGTGGACGCGGCAAAATTTGCGGCCATCCGTTCTGAGGAGGATGCGGTGATCGTCGCCACCGGCGGCCATAAATCCCGGTTCTTCAACTGGGAAGGCAAAGAAAAGCTCACCATGGGTCTGGACTTCCTCAAGAAGGTAAACCTCGGTCAGAAGCCGAAGGTTGGCAGGCACGTGGTGGTCATCGGCTGCGGCAACTCCGGTATGGATACAGTGGTGGGCGCCTATCAGATGGGCGCTGAGAGCGTTGTAGCCATCGATGTGCAGAAGCCGGCAGCCTTCAAGAAGGAAATCAAGCATGTGGAGGAGCTGGGGGGCCGGCTGGTATGGCCCTTCATGACCACGAGGATCACCGACGAGGGCATCTATGCGGATGACGGGCGGTTCATTCCCGCGGATCAGGTCATTGTATCCATCGGCGAGGAGCCGGTGCTGGATTACCTGCCCGAGGATTCCTCCATTCAGAAATTCCGTGGCAGCTGGCTGATCCCGGCGGCCGATAAATCCATCCTGGACGGCGTATTCGCCGCCGGCGATGTGATCAAGCCAGGCCGGCTTACGGATGCCATCGGCGATGCCATCAAGGCTGCCTGGTATGCGGATGCCTATGTGATGGGACAGGAAATGAAGCCTTTCCCGGAAAAGAAGGAAATTCCTGCGGATCGTATTTCCCGGGCGTATTTCGAGAAATGCCATCACTGCAATCTGCCGGAGCCTTCCGGGGACACCAGCCGCTGCGTGAGCTGCGGAACCTGCCGCGATTGCAAGATGTGTCTGGAATCCTGCCCGGAAAAGGCGATTTCCCGCATTGAGCATGAGGACGGCAGCTGGGAGTACGTCTCTGACCCGGATCGCTGCATAGGCTGCGGCATTTGTGCCGGTGTCTGCCCCTGCGGCGTCTGGAGCATTCAGGACAACCCGGAGCCCATTCACATGTATCGCACTTACGATAAGAAATAAAGAGCAGCAATGCCTCATCCCGATGGGATGAGGCATTTTTTATTGGGGTGAATTGGATTGTCCATATATAAAAACTCCATAATATAATATAGATATACACAAAAGTTTCGCAAAAAGCCTTTCAAAAAGAATGGTATACTTGTATAATGATGATATAGATTACAATGTTGTGATAATATCTTTTTGTAGGAGATGGTGTAGATGTCAAGGATCAATAGTCTGAAGGCGAAATTCCTGTTGGTGCTCATTCCGCTGTTTGTGGTAAGTTTTGGCGTGCTGGCGGGGATCAGCTATTACGTTACCCATGATCTGCTGGTGGACAATGCCCATACCATTGCCGAAAAGATCGGTGAACGTTATGCGCTGGATGCGCAGAGCAATATAGAAAATGAGGTCATGCGCCTGTCGGAACTGGCGGCCAGCACATCCTTCCAGCAGGGGGATAAGGCGGCAAAGATGCAGCTCATGACCTCGCTCATGGGGCGGGAAAATGATTTTGAGCGCATCTGTTTTGTGACGCCGGAGGGTCAGGCTGTTTTCCAGGATGGGCGGGAAAAGGACGAATCCAAGGCCTCCTATACCCAGAAGGTGAATGAGACAAGGAAGAGCTATGTGGCTGAACCATCCTATTCCAATATCCTGAAAAAGCCCATGACCCATATCGCGGTGCCGGTAATGCAGAATGGCACTTATATAGGCTTGATCTGCGCTACGGTGACGCTGGATAAAATCTCTGATTTCACCAAGGACATCCAGTTCTTCAGCAGCGGCTACGGGTATATTGCCGATGAAACCGGACTGGTGGTTGGCTTTGCCAAGAAGCCGGAATATGTAGGCAAATTCAATGTCATCGATAAGTCGGCCAATGAAGAGCTGAATATAAAGCTGGAAGACAAGTTCTACAAGCGGTTCAAGGAAATCATGGAAAAGAAGGAGACCGACTCCTTTACTTATGAAAACGAAGAGGGTAAGCGGATGGTGGGGGTTGTGACCCCGATCCAGCTGGATGGCCGCTATTGGTTTATCTCGGTGACCGCGCCGTCTGATGAGATCAAGGCCGATGCGAACAAGCTGTTTTATCTGATGACCGGATTGGCACTGTTCTTCACCATTCTGGCGGTTTTCATCATCTACGTATTTGTGCGCAAAATTACCGGGTCCATTGTAGATGTACGCAATGAATGCGCGGTGCTGGCCAATGGGGATTTCCGTTCCCAGCAGAAGGGGGAGGTCACGGCCGCTGATGAGGTAGGACAGCTGGCCCGGGGATTTGACAAGATGAGGGATACGCTGCGCAGCCTCATCTCCCAGATCCAGTCCAATGCCAGCCAGGTGGCGGCGGCCAGTGAGGAGCTCACCGCCAGTGCCCATCAGTCAGCCATTGCCTCGGAGCAGGTGTCCATGTCCGTAGTGCGTATTGCTGAGGGCATAGAGACCCAGACGAAGCAGACGAAGGAAATGAACGCCTTTGCCGGCGATGTGTCGGAGAAGACAAATACCATCGCCCAAACTTCGGCAGAGCTGGTCCATGAGGCGAAGGACACCAGTGAAAAGGCGGATTCAGGCCGCAGTGCCATCGCTTCGGCGGTGGATGAGATGCAGAAGATCGGCAATGGCTCCAAGGACATCCGTCAGGCCATCAGCAAGCTGGACGCCAGCTCCCAGAAAATCAGCAGTATTGTCGAGCTCATCAGCAGCATTGCCGGGCAGACGAATCTGCTGGCGCTGAATGCAGCTATTGAAGCAGCCCGGGCGGGGGAGCATGGCCGTGGCTTTGCCGTGGTAGCGGAGGAAGTCCGTAAGCTGGCGGAGGGCTCAGAGAATTCCTCCAGAGAAATCACCGCCCTCATCCAGCAGAACCTGGAGGACATGCAGCTGGCTGTCCAGGCAGGAGAGCAGGAGGCTGAGCGGGTGGAGGCCGGTATCCAGGCCATCCGTTCCGCCGATGACTTCTTCAAGCAGATTGCGGCCTCTGTCATTGCCCTGGCGGAAAAAATTGAGGCAATTTCTGTTTCTATCGGGGAAATGGATCAGGGAAGCCGGAAGATGGCGGAGTCCATCCAGCTGGTAAATAAAATCGGCGGTGAGAATTCCGGTGAGGTAGAGTCTGTATCCGCGGCGGCGGAGGAGCAGTCTGCTTCCATGGAGGAAATCGCATCCGCCAGCCAGAGTCTGGCCCAGCTGGCTACGGATCTGCAGAATGCGGTGGTGGAATTCAAGATTTAAGCTTTTAAAATATAGAAAGCTGCCCCCTGGAGCTTTATCAATGCTCCAGGGGGCTTTGCGTTCCACGGGGGAGTGGAACGTTCATCGGAGTTCCTGTATGGCATAAGGAAAGCCCAGGCTGTATGGGTGGTACAGCCTGGGCTTTCCTTTGTGGGGTAATTAAGGGTATTTTTGGGGTATTCTATTTATGGAAACGCATCAAATGGCATCCAGTGCCATTGCTGCAGGATCCTCAACCAAAAGGGTGGTGTTATGCTTTTTGAAGTAGTCCACGTATTTTTCCGGCGGCTGCTTGTCCATCACGATATAGTCCAGATCCTTGAGATCGCAATAGGTCATAAGGGAGGAAACATCCAGCTTGGAGGAATCCACCAGCAGGAATTTCCTGGCACTCTTTTGTACCAGACAGCGTTTGATCTCACATTCCAGCGGTGAGGCATTGGTGGCACCGTTTTCCAGGGAAATCCCGGTGCTGGCTAAAAACACCTTGGAGATGTTGTAGCCCTTCAGGCAATTCAATACACTGGGGCCGACGAAAGCCTTGGAGGGTGAGTAAAGGGAACCGCCGGTGGCGATTACATTGAAATCATTGAAGGCCGAAGCCGCGTTGATGACATAAACGCTGGCGGTCACGATGGTCAGATGCTTGCGATCCACCAGATAGGGGATCATATGCATGGTAGTGGTTCCTGAATCAATATAAATAACATCACCATCTTTGACCATGGAGGCCGCGATGCGGGCAATCTTTTTTTTCTGCTGGGTATTGCGGTTTTCCCGGGAAGCGAAGGGCTCAGGGGAATGGCTGTCCTTTTCCTGAAGCACGATGCCGCCGTAAACCTTCTTGATCATGCCGCTCTTTTCAAGCTCGGCAATATCCCGGCGGATGGTGTTCTTGGACACCTGGAAGGTTTCACATAAGGTATTGATGGATACGCTGTGTACATCCTCCAAAAGTTCCTGGATCTTATGGATACGGTTGATCTTCATCTCAATCACCTGTCTTTTCAATAGTAAATACTCGAATCTAATCATAAAATGGTTAAAACATTATTATCTTATGAGTAAGTTCCATAGCACTATTATAAAAGTATTTTATAAAATATACAAGAACTTTTAGGCAAATATGCAGAATTTATTTTTGGAAAAGCAGGAAACCACACAATTTCAAAATGAAATAAAATTAGACAAATTAAATTCTAAAAAAACATTGACAATATGACCTAAATGTATTAAATTATAACCATAAAGTTACCAAAATATTATCATTAAGTGTTAAGCACATTTAGGGAGTGGAGATCTTTGGGAAATACATTTATGGTTCCAGGTAAAATCATTTTAGGTGAAAACATCATCAGCGAGCTTGGTGAACATATTAAAGGAAAAGGCACCAAGGCCTTGATTGTCACGGATTCCTTCATGGTGAAGTTCGGCAACGCAGCCAAGGTTGAGAATGCCTTGAAGGCAGCCAAGCTGGATTATGTGATTTACGACGGGGCAAACAGCGAGCCGACGGATAAAATCGTCGCAGCGGGCCTCGATGTATATAAAAAGGAAAAATGTGATTTTCTCGTAGCCCTTGGCGGCGGCAGCCCCATGGATACGGCCAAGGCTATCGGGTTCATGTCCGTTTCCGCTGGCAAGATCAGCGATTACATGCATACGGTCATTGATATGAAGGTTCCTTATCTGGTTGCGATTCCGACCACGGCAGGCACCGGCTCAGAGGCTACGCAGAATACCATCATTGCCGATACGGAAAACAATGTGAAGATGCTGCTGGGCGGCCCTTCCATCATTCCGGCCCTGGCGGTCATTGATCCCACCTTTACCATGACCGCACCGCCGAAGATCACGGCAGCCACCGGTGTAGATGCGCTGACCCACTGCATCGAGGCCTACACCTCCCGCAAGGCACAGCCGCTGTCGGATATCTTCGCGCTGTCGGCAGTGAAGAAGATACACAAGTATCTGCCTGTCTGCTATAAGGACGGCAATAACGTGAAGGCCCGTCTGAAGATGTCAGAAGCGGCCCTGGAGGCCGGCATTGCCTTCAACAATGCCTCCGTCACCATCGTCCATGGCATGAGCCGCCCCATCGGGGCCCTGTTCCATATAGCCCACGGCGTATCCAATGCGGTATTGCTGCCGGCCTGCATGGAATTTGCCATTGAGGAAAATACGGCCCGCTTTGCTGAGATTTCCCGTCTCATGGGCGTTGCTGATACAAAGACTTCGGATCGGGGTGCAGCCCAGGCTATGGTCCGTGAGCTGGCCCGCTTCTGCAAGAAGCTGGGGATTCCGACGCTTGCGGAACTGGGAGTAAATAAAGAGGAGTTCATGGCGCAGCTGGACAAGATGGCAGATGATGCCCTGGAAAGCGGCAGCCCGCAGAACACCATGCGTATTCCAACAAAAGAACAAATCATTGAAATCTATAAGAAACTCTTCTGAGTTCATGATTTCAAGAAGGAGGAAGAGTTATGCCGCTAGTAAAATTAAGTGAGCTTTTAAACGGGGTCAAAGACAATACCTACGCTATTGGATCCTTCAATGTGTCCAATATGGAGATGGCCATGGGGGCTGTCAAGGCAGCAGAGGAGCTCAATGCGCCGCTGATTCTGCAGATTGCTGAGGGGCGGCTGCGTTATTCGCCATTGGAGCTTTTGGGACCCATCATGGTGGCCGCGGCCAAGAAATCCAAGGTGCCTACCGCAGTGCATCTGGATCATGGCCTCACGAAGGAATGCATCCAGCTGGCACTGGATCTGGGTTTTACGTCGGTGATGTTCGATGGCTCCAGGTATCCGCTGGAGGAAAATATTCAAAAAACCAAGGAAATCAAGAAGCTGGCAGATCGCTATCATGCGGATCTGGAAGCGGAGATTGGCCGGGTCGGCGGTGCTGAGGGAGATTACAAGAGCGTGGATGTGCTCATCACCAGTGTGGCTGAGGCCAAGCACTTTGCTGAGGCAACGGATGTAGCAGCCCTGGCTGTTGCCATTGGAACAGCGCATGGCAACTACAAGGAACAGCCGAAGCTTCGCATCGACCGCCTGAAGGAGATAGCGGCAGAGGTGAAATGCCCGCTGGTACTTCATGGCGGAACCGGGCTCACGGAGCAGGATTTCAAGAACTGCTTGCAGAATGGTATCAAAAAGATCAATATAGCCACGGCTTCTTATGATACGGTGGCCCGGGAAATCAAGAAGGTTGCGGCGGCAAAGCCGGAGGCGGGGTATTTCGACTTCAGTGATGCAGCGGTACAGGGGACTTATGAGAATGTAAAAAAACACATGCTGATTTTTGGCTTGCAGGATAAAGCTTAAGGAGGATAATTCACATGGCATTGATTGAATTTGACCAGAACAAGGAAATGGACCTGGTGCTTATCGGCCGGGCAACCATTGATTTTAATCCGAACGAACTCAACCGTACCCTCGACAAGGTAAAGACCTTTTCCATGTATCTGGGAGGATCACCGGGAAATATCGCCGTTGGCGTGAACAAACTGGGCAAGAAGGTCGGTTTTATCGGCTGCGTGTCCAACGATCAGTTCGGTGATTTCATCGTAAATTATTTCAATGAAAGAAATATCGATACCTCGCAGATGACCAGAGCGAAGCATGGGGAGAACCTGGGCCTGACCTTTACGGAGATCAAGAGCCCGACGGAAAGCAGCATTCTCATGTACCGCAACCAGGCCGCTGACCTGCAGATCGGACCGGAGGATATCTCGGAGGAATATATCGCCAACAGCAAGATCCTGCTGATTTCCGGCACAGCTCTGGCGGCCAGCCCCTCCCGCGAGGCCTGCCTGCTGGCGGTTAAATATGCAAAAGAGAACAATGTAAAGATTATTTTCGATATTGATTATCGTGAGTACACCTGGCAGTCCAAGGAAGAGATTTCGGTCTACTATTCCATGATGGCCCGTATGAGTGATGTGGTCATCGGTTCCCGGGAGGAATTCGACCTTACGGATAACCTGGATGAAGAGAACGAGGTCCTGGATCATCAGCTGGCAGAAAAATATATCGATTGCGGCAACAAGATCGTCATCATCAAGCATGGCAAGAAGGGATCCATCGCCTATACAGCGGATAAGCAGGCCTACAAGGTAGAGTCCTATCATATCAAGCTGCTGAAGTCCTTTGGCGGCGGCGATGCCTATGGCAGTGCCTTCATCTATGGGCTGTTGGAGGGCTGGCCGGTGGATAAGGCTCTGCAGCATGGTACGGCACATGCTGCCATGGTAGTAGCCAGCCACAGCTGCTCTGATGCTATGCAGACAGTAGAACAGATCGATGCCTTCATGCAGGAGCATTCCGCAGAAAAGGTCATTACAGAGCTGGACTGGAGGGAAAAGATATGAAATTCGGTCGTTTAGGAGAACTCAAGCATGGCTATAATGCCATGACAACCCGTGACAGCGATATGATGATGGATATCGGCTATCAGGTCATGGATGCCGGCGAGGAGCTGAGCTTCCAGGATCCGGAGCAGGAAACGGCTTTTGTGATCCTGTCCGGCCAGGCGGAGATCCGCTGGAATGGTCAGTCGGAGAAAATGCATCGGGATTCCCTCTTTGATGAAAATCCTTACTGCCTGCATGTGCCCCGCAATACCAAGGTCACGATGAAGGCGGATACGGCAGCGGAAGTGCTCATCCAGAAGACGGACAACGAGAAGGATTTTGCACCGAAGTTCTATCGTCCGGAGGATGTCCAGGCGGATATCTTTGGCGGCGGCGTATGGAGCGGTACGGCAACCCGTACGGTTCGTACGATTTTTGACTACAGCAACGCACCCTATTCCAACATGGTCAATGGGGAGGTCATCAACAGCCCGGGCCGCTGGTCCGGCTATGCACCGCATACCCATCCCCAGCCGGAGGTCTATACCTATAAATTCGATCGTCCCCAGGGCTTTGGCGCCTGCTTCATCGGAGATAATGCCTTCAAGATTTCCCATAACAGCTGGTCAGAGCTTTCGGGAGGCAACAGCCATCCTCAGGTGACGGCTCCCGGCTATGCCATGTGGTACAGCTGGATGATCCGTCATCTGCCCAATAATCCCTGGAACAAGACCCGTATTGACGATCCGGATCATGAATGGCTCATGCAGCCGGATGCGGATGAGAAAATCTGGTCTCCAACGAAAAAATAATTCGGAAACAAGCTTTCCCAGCGTGAGAAAGGATGAATATAATGGCAAAGACAATCAGACTTACGGTAGCCCAGGCTCTCGTAAAATTCCTCAATAACCAGTACATCGAATTTGATGGCAAAGAAAATCGCATGTTCAAGGGCATCTTCACCATCTTCGGCCACGGCAACGTGGTAGGGCTTGGTCAGGCCCTGGAACAGGATCCCGGTGAGCTCATCGTTCACCAGGGCCGCAATGAGCAGGGTATGGCTCATGCTGCTATGGGCTATGCCAAGCAGATGCGCCGCAAGCAGATCTATGCCTGCACCTCTTCCGTAGGCCCCGGTGCTGCCAATATGGTAACAGCTGCCGGTACGGCGACTGCCAACTGCATTCCGGTTCTTTTCCTGCCGGGCGATGTCTATGCTGACCGCCAGCCGGATCCGGTGCTCCAGCAGATGGAGCAGCCTACCAATCTGTCCCTCAGCACGAATGATGCCTTCAAGGCTGTATGCAAATACTGGGATCGCATCACCCGTCCGGAAATCCTCATGTCGGCCTGCATCAATGCCATGCGGGTGCTTACGGATCCGGCGGATACCGGTGCTGTCTGCATTGCACTGCCCCAGGATGTAGAGGGTGAGGCCTATGATTATCCGGATTATTTCTTCCAGAAGAGAGTCCATCATATCGATCGCCGGCTGCCTTCCGCTCGTGCCGTACGGGAAGCAGTAGAGCTCATTCAGAAGAAAAAGAAGCCGATGATGATCTTTGGCGGCGGAGTGAAATACTCCGAAGCAGAAGAAACCTTCCGCAAATTCGCGGAGAAATACAATATTCCCTTTGGCGAGACCCAGGCCGGCCGCGGCTGCATCACCTGGGAGCATCCCATGAATATGGGCGGTCTCGGCGAGACCGGCGGCCTGGCTGCCAACCTCATTGCCAAGGAAGCGGATCTGGTCATCGGCATCGGTACCCGCTATACGGATTTCACCACCTCATCCAAGTGGCTCTATCAGAACCCGGATGTGAATTTCATCAACATCAATGTTTCGGAATTCCATGCCTATAAGATGGATGGTCTGCAGGTTGTGGCTGATGCACAGGCAGCACTTGAGGCCATTGATGCCGCACTGGAAAAGACGGGCTGGAAATCCGGCTACAGGGATGAGATCAAGAGCGCCAAGGCACAGAATGATGCTGAGGTAGAGCGCCTTTATCATGTGAAATACACGGGCAAGGACTTCGTTCCAGAGGTCAACGATGCCCTGGATACGGATAAGGTTTTCGCTGAGTTCCAGGAACTCACCAATTCCTGCATGACCCAGTCCAATGCTTTGGGCATCCTCAACGAATGCATCGATGCGAATGCCGTTGTTGTAGGCTCCTCAGGCAGTCTGCCTGGCGACCTCCAGCGGGCCTGGAGAGTGAAGTCTCCCCAGGGCTATCATGTGGAATACGGCTTCTCCTGCATGGGCTACGAGGTCAATGCGGCCCTGGGTGTGAAGATGGCTGAGCCCCAGCGCGAGGTTTATGCCTTCGTCGGCGATGGCGCATACATGATGCTCCATTCCGAGCTGCCCACTTCCATCCAGGAGCGCCAGAAGATCAATGTAGTGGTATTCGACAACATGACCTTTGGCTGCATCAACAATCTGGAGATCGGCCACGGGCAGGGAAGCTTCGGCACGGAGTTCCGCTTCCGCAATGAAAAGACCGGCAAGCTGGACGGCGGCTTTGTTCCCGTTGATTTTGCCATGAACGCGGCATCCTATGGCTGCAAGAGCTACACGGTCCATACGGAGGAAGAACTGCGGGCGGCTGTCGCCGATGCGAAAAAGCAGACGGTATCCACTCTCATCGATATCAAGGTGCTGCCGAAAACCATGGTCCATGGCTATGGTGACTGGTGGCGCGTAGGCGTGGCGCAGGTATCTGAGAATCCCAAGGTGCAGAAGGTTTACGAGACGAATATTGTACCAAACCTTGCGAAAGCAAGAAAATACTAATATATACAAGGTTTAGGGAGGATTATAAAAATGGCAAATATTAAACTTGGTATCGCCCCGATTGCATGGACAAACGATGATATGCCGGACCTGGGCAAGGAAAACACCTTTGAGCAGTGCGTCAGCGAGATGGCACTGGCTGGTTTCACCGGCTGTGAAGTGGGCGGCCGCTATCCCCGGGATACAGAGGTCCTGAAAAAGGCTTTGAAGCTGCGCGGAATTTCCATTGCCAGCGCCTGGTTCAGCTCCTTCCTTCTGACCCAGCCCTATGAGCAGGTGGAGAAGGATTTCATCGATCACTGCACTTTCCTGAAGGCTATGGGCGCAAAGTTCTGCAACGTAGCTGAGCAGGGCAACAGCGTACAGGGCAAGCTGGACGTTCCTGTTTTCGCCGGCAAGCCCACCAATACGCCGGAGCAGTGGAAGCTGCTGGCTGACGGCCTGAACAAGCTGGGTGCCGTTGCCAAGAAGATGGGCATGACCATGACCTATCATCATCACATGGGCACCGGCGTCCAGACGGAAGCTGAAATCGACAAGCTCATGGAAATGACGGATCCGGAGCTGGTATTCCTGCTCTATGATACGGGCCATCTCGTATGCTCCGGGGAAGATTACCTGGGCATCCTGAAAAAATATCTGCCGCGTATCCGCCACATCCATCTGAAGGATGTGCGCATGGATATCCGCAACAAGGTAAAGGCAGAGGACATGAGCTTCCTGGACGGCGTAAGAGCCGGCATGTTCACCGTTCCTGGCGATGGCTGCATCGATTTTGAGCCGATCTTCGATATCGTGAACAAGAGCGACTATGATGGCTGGTACATCGTAGAGGCAGAGCAGGATCCGGCCAAGGCCAACCCGCTGGAATACGCGCAGAAGGCCCGTAAGTACATCAAAGAAAAAGCACATATCTAACATTTGAAGATAAAAGGAAAAGGCTGCCGCATCACCAACCAATGCGGCAGCTTTTTCTGTGCCGGCAAATGGGAAGCTGCTGCGCTGCCCATCAAGGAGGTTCTATGGATCCACATCATAAACAACAAACCTATTTTCTGCTCATTGCCACGACGGTGATCTGGGGGGTACAGCCCCTATGCATCAAATGGGTGCTGGCGGCCTGGTCGCCGGTGACCATTACGGCCATGCGGTATCTGCTTATCGGCAGCATCCTGCTGGCAATGGTGCGGGCGGGGGGCAGGCGGGTGCGGCCCAGGGGCAGGGAGTGGTGGTATCTGCTGGGCATGGGGCTTACGGGCATCATGATCAATAACGTGCTGCAGTTCACCGGACTCCAGCTGTCCACTGTCACCAACTGCACGCTGATTTCAGCGGCTTCCCCGGCGATCACGGCCCTGATGGCGGCGGTGTTCATCCGGGAACGGCTGAATCTTGCTGCCTGGCTGGGAATCCTCATATCCTTTGGGGGCGCGCTGCTGGTGGTGAGCGGCGGTTCCTGGCAGGCGGTGCTCCGGCTGGATTTCAATCCAGGGGATATGCTGTTTTTGATTTCTCAGGTGGCCTGGACCGTCTATTCCCTTCTGGGGCTGCGGGTCATGGGTGAGCTGTCTGCAGCGGCGGCGACCGGCTGGGCCGGTCTTTTCGGTGCGCTGCTCACCCTGCTGTATGGCAGTGTCACCGGCAGCTTCCAGCTGGCTGAAATGAGCTGGGGGCTCTGGATGGCCTTCCTTTACACGGTGGTTTTCGGCGGGGTGATGGCCATGCTGTTCTGGAATATCGGCGTACGGGATATAGGACCGAGCCTCACCTCGATTTTCCAGAATATCACCCCGGTAGTGGGCATGGCCGGCGGCCTGCTGCTCTTTGCGGAGGATATAGGCCTGGTGCAGCTGGGGGGCGCGCTGGCCATTTTCCTTGGGGTATATCTGACTACCCATAGCGATCAGCTGGCAAAATGCTGGGGAAAAGCCACCGATGCTTAGTTGACATTTTTTATTGGAAGTGTTAGACTGAAAACAGAATATTACGAAAAGAGGGGCGCGAAACGAAATCGTTTTTTGCGCCCTTTTTCCGGCAGAAGGCAATTCAGCCCATGCCACATACGAAGGGGGAGATTCTTATGTCAATCAGGGAAATCAGCTTTCCGTCAGCCAACGGGCGGGATACGATAAGGGCCTGGAGCTACAGCCCTTTAGGAAAGCCGCGGGGCGTGATCCAGCTCATCCATGGCTTTGGGGAGCATTCCCGGCGGTATCTGCACATGATCAGCCGGTTTCAGGCAGCGGATTTCGTGGTTTATGCGGACGACCATATCGGTCACGGCAAAACTGCTGTGGACGGCGGCACCCTGGGGGATCCGCATTCCAAGGATTATCATACCTATCTGGAGGATGAGAAGACCCTGCATGATATTGCGGTGAAGGAGTATCCGGGAATTCCCTATATGGTATTCGGCCACAGCTGGGGCTCCATGCTGGCCAGGGCTTATGCAGCTCTCTATGGGCAGGACGTAAGGGCTTTGATGCTTTGCGGTGTCGTTTCCCAGCTCAAGGGCTGTGAGGTGGAGCTGAAGGATCCTGCCTTCCAGGCGGCCTATGAAAAGGATCCCTATCAGTCAGCCGGAGCGTGGATGGGGAAGGTTTTCCTGGACATGACGGAGCGGATTCCCGGCTCCACGAATCCCAATGACTGGATTGCCCGGGATCCCCGGATCGTGGCAGATCATGGCGGGGATCCCTTCAATTCCTTTGATGTCACGCTGCAGCTGATCTGGGATCTGGTGCAGCTCTACGGCTTCATTGAGCGTAAAGAGTGGGCGGAAATGGTCCCCCGGAATCTTCCTGTATATCTTATTTCCGGTGATCATGATCCCTGTGGGAATTATGGCGAGGGTCTGTACCACACAGCAAACCTGCTGGCATCCACCGGTCATCCGGTAAAGGTCCATGCCTATCCTGGCTACCGTCACGAAATCCACAATGAGCTGGATCTGCGGGATGAGGTGGAGCAGGGACTGGTGGATTTCCTGGATGAGGTATTGGAGCAGAAAAAAGCATAAGCAGCGGAACCCGGCTGTAAAAACGTAAAAAGAGCCCCAGCGGAATCTTGGAAAAACCGCCGGGGCTTTAATATGCCATTTATACGATTGTAAGGGGGGTATTGTAAAAGTAACTTCGGGGATTAAAGGTTATAGGCAGCGCGGATTTCGCTGATTTTAACCGGACGATGCTCGTCCACGGACTTCTTGGCAGCCAGGCCGATGAGAACCGGCTGGAGGCCGTCGTTGGCGTTGACCGGCGTAGCCGTGTCATTTACGATAGCTTCAACGAAGGAATCCACTTCAGCAGCATAAGCAGCCATGTAGCGCTCCAGGAAGAAGAACATAGGCTTTTCGGAAACAACGCCGTCCTTGCCGCTGAATACAGCGTTGGAACCGGAATCGTTGGAGATGGCAACGCAGCCTTCTGTACCGAATACTTCAGCCCGCTGATCATAGCCATAGCAGGCAGCGCGGCAGTTGTCGATGACAGCTGTAGCACCGTTGTCCAGCTTCAATGTGATGACAGCCGTATCGATATCGCCGGCTTTGCCGATTTCCGGATCCACGGTGACAGAGCCTTCCGCATAAACCTCTTCAACCTCAGCGCCGGAGAGGTAACGGACCATATCGAAATCATGGATAGTCATATCGAGGAAGATACCGCCGGAAACCTTTACATAATCAATGGAAGGCGGCTCCGGATCGCGGGAGGTGATTTTGATGATCTGCTGCTTGCCGACGCGGCCAGCGGCAACGGCCTCCTGGACAGCCTTGAAGTTATGGTCGAAGCGGCGGTTGAAGCCAACCTGATATTTCTTGCCGGTTTCCTTGACTACATCCAGAACCTCTTTGATTTTATTTACATCGTGATCGATTGGTTTTTCACAAAAAACATGTTTGCCAGCCCGCAGTGCTTCAATGGAAAGCGGGGAATGCTGGTCCGTGGAAGCACAGATCAGTACAGCTTCGATCTCAGGATCGCTGAGGATCTTCTTGTAGTCTGTGTAGGTCTCTTTGATGCCCATGGATGCGGCCCAGGCCTTGGAGCTGTCATTGAGGAACGGATCGGCAACTGCCTTTACCTGTGCGTTCTTTACATACTTGGAAATGCTTTCTCCATGGACGCGGCCAATGCGTCCTACGCCGATGATACCGATGTTAATCATGTGAAATACCGCCTTTCGCTGCTTTAAATTTTGTTTTTTGTCCAATTTGCTCAGCAATTGCTGAAGGGTTAAGCCAATAAGCAATGAGATATTCGTTCTTGAGTGTGTTTTTATTAAGTTATGCTTATGTTTTGGTTAACTATATGTTTATTATAAGAGTTATTGCTGGAAAAAACCTCTAGGATATTGCTTTTTAGCGAAATGGATAAAAGCTGGACATCACAGGAATAGCACGTTTTTTCGGAAAATAAAACTTCAATATCTTGCGTTTTCAAGCGGGTATTTTCCTATATGGGTATCTATTGGCGCCAGGATTTGCGATATTTTCCCGGGGGCATGCCTACAATGGTATTGAATACTACCTGGAAATAGTTGGAGTTGTTGTAGCCGCAGCGAAGCGCGATTTCGGTGATGGTATAGTCCGTATTGATGAGCAGATTCTGGGCTTCGCCGATACGGCGGTGAATCATATATTGGATGGGGGAATAGCCCAGGATCTTTTTAAAGGTATGGGATAAATAGTAGGGATTCACATGCAGAGCCTCAGCGATGGAAGCCAGCTTCAGATCCTCCAGATAATGGGCATCGATATATTCCTTGATGCGCAGGCCCAGGTTGTAGTCCTGCCCCTGGGGCAGAGCCTTGCCGCTCTTGAGCAGCAGCTGATAGATCAGCGTGATGAGTGCCTGCAGCGTGTGATTGGCAGTTTCCCCCAGCTGTTCGGGCTGAGGCTCCTGGATCAGTGCATCAAAAATACGGAAGAACTGGAGCAGCAGCGGAAGCCGGGGCCCTGTCGGAAGAACCGGACAGATATCCGGAGCAATGAGCTGATCCGGTTCCAGTCCCTTCAGGTGCAGGCGGCGGATACCCAGCTGACAGGCCTGGATTTTGCTGCTGCCCTCTTCGCAAAGGCCGTGCAGGATATTGGCGTTCAGCAGCAGCAGGTCACCCTTATGGACATTGTAGACCTGGTGATCCACCATGTATTTTCCCGTTCCTTCTTCAATGAAGAGAAGTTCAGTCAGATCCTGATGGGTATGCAGTGCCTGAGGCGGCTTCGGCGCATCGCTGCCGCCAAAGTGCCGCAGATAGAAGAGCTGCGGCTGGGTATGGAGCTCGAATATGCTGCTGCGGACCTCGGGAAAAGAAAACTGTGACATTGGGGCCCCTCCTTCCTGGATAAAGAATGCCATACAATAGAAAACAGGACAGACAAAGAACAAAATTTTGAAGTATTTTGTTCTAAATCAAGAAAAATAGAGCAAGATACTAAAGAAATGTTTCAGCGATTTTCTCTATAATGGTTATAAGAAGATAAGTTGATGGGTATATTGTGATGATAACGAAAGATTAAATTATCAAAATATAATCACTTATATATTATCAAATACCGGTGAAAAATACCAGCTTATTTTCCAAAACAGTAAGTACTGCTGTATCATACTATATAGTATGGCAGAATGAGGGAGAGGTTAGAAATGTTCAATTGGTTTTTGACAGGTGCGAATAAACCTCGCATCCAGGATCCGGCGCTGGTGAAGAAGATGTTCCATTCGGCCCGGGTACAGGCGGTTACCGCGATGATCCTTGGCTATGGCATGTATTACGTCATGCGCATGACCATGGGCGTAGCCAAGAAGCCTATGATTGAGGCCGGCTTTACGCCGACGCAGCTGGGGGCTATCGGTGCCGGCATGCTGGTGGCTATCGCCGTTGGCAAATGTGCGAACGGTTTCATAGCAGACCACTGCAATATCAAAAAAATCGTTCCGCTGGGACTGCTGGGTGCAGCCATCGTGAATGCGATTCTGGGCTTCACCGATTCCTATTGGGTGTTCCTGGTACTCTGGTTTATCAACGGCTGTTTCCAGTCCATGGGCTCAGCTCCCTGCATCGTGTCCCTTTCCCAGTGGTTTTCCAAGAGCCAGCTGGCAACCTACTACGGTGTTTTCAGTATAGCACATTATGTAGGGGAAGGCGCTACTTATTTAGGAACAGCGATGATCATCATGGCCTTTGGCTGGCATGCGGCCTTCTTTGTTCCGGGCATTGCCTGCATCGTACTGGCCTTCATCATGTATCGCTTCATGCGGGACCGTCCTGAGACCTACGGTCTTCCGACAGCCAATGAATTCGAGGGCGAGGCTGTCCAGGAGAAAAAGGAACAGCAGATTTCCACTAAAGAAGCACAGCTTATGGTTATCCGGAATCCCTATGTATGGCTTTTGGCCGCTGCGGCTATCTGCCTGGGAATTTCCCGCTATTCCATCAGCAGCTGGGGAGTAGTATTCCTGCAGGAATCCAAGGGCTTTGATCTGGTCACGGCAGGCAGCCTGATGTCCCTGTCCCCGATTCTGGGCGGCGTTGGCTCCTTCTTCTCCGGCATCATTTCAGATAAGGTATTCAAATCCCACCATTCCGTAACCACCATTGTATTCGGTATCGTGATGCTCATCGGCATTGCCGGCATCTGCCTGGTTCCGGCCGGACAGCCCACTCTTACCGCCCTCTGCATAGCAGTATTCGGCTTCGGTCTGGGCGTTATCCTCTGCTTTGTCGGCGGCATGCTGGCCGTTGACCTTTGCCCCCGCAAGGCCACTGGTGCGGCCATGGGCGTCATCGGTCTCCTGGCTTATGGCGGTGCGGCTCTGCAGGATATCGTAAACGGCATTCTGCTGGATTCGGCCAAGGTGGTCGTGAACGGGCAGACGGTATATCATTTCGGCACCATTACCACCTTCTGGATCGGCTCGGTCATCATCATGACTCTGCTCATCGTACCGACCCTCTGGGCCAAGAAGGTAAAAGAGGAAGACGAGGAATGAGAATCGCCGCGGATCTTCATACCCATACCCTGCTCTGCCGCCATGCCTACAGCACGATGACCGAGGTGATACAGGCCGCCAGTGACCGCGGCCTGCAGGGTGTAGGGCTCACAGAGCACGGGCCGGGCTATCCCGGCAGTGTGGGCTGGGCCTATTTCAATACCTATCGGGATATTCCCCGCACCATGGGCCGGCTTCAGGTTTTCTGCGGTGCGGAGGCCAATCTCATGGGGTTGGATGGGGCACTGGATTTTACGCCGGAGCAGCTGGCAAAGCTGGATCTGGTCATCGCCAGCTGCCATAGGGAATGCACGCCGGCGGGCAGCCGGGAGGAAAATACCCGGATGCTGCTGCAGGCTATGGAGAATCCCGGGGTGGACATCATGGGACATCCGGATAATCCGCTGTATCCCATAGAGGCGGAGCTCCTGGCCCGGGAAGCTTCCCGGCTGGACAAGGCTCTGGAAATCAACAACAGCTCGCCGGCGGCCCGCCCCGGCAGTGAACCCATTTGCCGGGAACTGCTGCTGGCAGCAAAAAAATACAAGACCCTGCTGAGCGTGGGGTCGGATGCACATTATCATTTAAAGGTCGGCTGTTTTGACTATTCCCTGGGGCTTTTGCAGGAAATGGAAATTCCCGAGGAGCAGGTTGTAAACTCCTCCATGGAACGATTGAATCAATTTTTGAGCAGGCACCGGCAAGTGAAAAATAGTAAAAAATAGTTGCGGAGGAACGGATATGGATACCAAACCTATCGTAAATGGCCCCTATCTATTGGCACCGACCGCTGAGGCCATCACGGTTGCCTGGGAAATGGAACGGCCCGCAGAACTGCAGGTCATATGGTATCAGGCGGGCCGGGAAGCCGGCCGGGTCAATGCCCAGTATGCCAGGGAGCCGGCCTGCCCGGCAAGGGAAGAGGGCTATTGCCTGTATACAGCGGTGCTGACGGGCCTGGACAGCGGCACTGCCTATGAATATGAAATCGCAGCCGCTGGCAGCCGGCTGGCAGCCAGCAGCTTCCGGACGCTGTCGGAGGCACCGGAAAAAATACGGCTGGTGACGCTGTCGGATTCCCATCTTTTTTATACGGAAAAGGCCTTTGGCGCCATGGTGGAAAAAAGTAAGCCGGATTTCATCCTGCATGGCGGTGATATTTCCTTTGGCACCGGCTATCAGCATGAGCAATATGTGAATAACTGGTTCCAGAAGCTGCCGGCTGTGCTCAGCCATACGCCGGCCTATTATATTCCGGGCAATCATGATGACGGGCCCTTTTATGAAGAGCTTTTTGCCAAGCCGCTGGCGGAGACGGTGAATTCCCCGGATGGCGGGCATACCTACTCCTTTGATTATGGCTGTACCCATTTTGTCATGGTGGACAGCAATCCCTGGGGCCTCTTTGAGATGAATGCAGTGAATTCCGGTATAACGGCGGATGCGGCAACAAAAAAGCGCATCAAGGATACGCTGGACTGGATCGAGAAAGATCTTCAGGGCAAAGCGGCCCAAAAGGCTGTGTGGCGGGTGATGATTACCCATCATCCCTATACGGATGTGTTCAATAACCGGTATATCGTGCCGCTGGCCGAGCGCTGCGGCGTGAATCTGGTTATCGGCGGCCATCTGCACTACTACATAAAGTCCGTATCCGTGGATCCCCGGGTAGGCGCCCGTACCGTATATGTATGCCAGGGCAGCACCCAGGATCCGGAGGCGGCATTCAGCGGCCGCTGCGAGGAAAAACGCCTGCTGGGCGATTTCCCGGAGGTGGCGGCCATGGGGAAAAACAACTACGGCCAGCTGGAAATCACACCGGAGGCACTGGATTACCGGCTTTACGGTTTTCAGCCGGATGGCGGGGAAAAGCTGGTGGATACCATCCATCTGACCCCGGAGGAACCGAAGGTGAAGCTCTCGGAAATCGAACTGCGCCGGCTGGATAACAATGGCCGGGTGGAAGTCCGGGCACTGGCGGAAAATCAAGGCAGCAGCCTGGCAACGGTAATTCTGCCCCTATGGGATAACCAGACCCTCCATGAAATCAATCTCTTCGGCATGGAGGAAAACAGCCATGTGGTGCTGCTGGAGCCGGGGGAAAAGAAAAAGGCCGCTGCGGTGTATACGGCTGTGGCCCAGGGGGATCATGAAATCCGGGTTGCGGAGGAAAAGCTTCCCCTGGTGGTATTCGAGCCAGCCCAGCTTTCCTATGCCCATATGAAGCTGTTTACCGGACAAGGGCCGGAAGCAGACTGTCTGACGGCGGGAATCGAGGCGGTGAACAATCTGGACCGGGAGGTATTCGTGCCCGTTCCTCTTTATCTGAACCAGCGTATCGTGGAAAGCCGCAATGTATTCTTCCGCGGCCATGAGAAAAAATATATTGAATTCCATTACCGTTTTCGCCAGGGTGGTGACTATCAGGTCAGCATCGGCGATCAGCTGCCCCGGGAGATCACCATTGCGGGCGGCATCCGCATCGTTCCCCGGGTCCATGATAAATCCGGCCACGGTCACTGGGCGCTGCTTCATGGCAATCCCAAAGTGATCACCGCGGCGGACAAGACTATGGTAAAGCTGGAGGAATACGGTGACTATATCGAAATCCCGGCCAGCCCGGAGCTGGTATGCCCGGAGGGCTTCAGCGGCATGGTGTGGGCCCGGGTGGACCGGCTGGCCAAGCCCCAGGAGATGGGCCATAACCCGTTGATGGTCCGGGGAAAATCCGTGGGCTGGGGCGCCACCTATTTCATGCGCATGGTCATTGAAAGGGCTGGCGGCCTCAAATGGGGAACCTGCCATGATATCACGGAATACGCCTGGCAGGGCGGCCACGCGGAGCTGGGGAACTGGACCCACTATGCCATGACCTTCGACAAGAAGGCGGGCGGCAGCTCTTACTGCGATGGCCGGGTGGCAGCGCATGTGTCGGGCATCGATGCGGGGGATACTCTGCGCCAGTGGGATAGGGAGCCGATTTTTGTCGGTTATTCCTACATTGGCCATGTGATTCCGGAAATCGGGCGGCCAAAGTATTTTACCCATCTTCCCGGGGCAGTAAGCCAGGTGCGCTTTTACCGGGCCGGGCTCACTGAAAAGGAAAACAATGAAATCTATGCCCATCCGATTGAAAAGGGACCGCGGGCGGAGGATCTGGCTGTATGGCTGGACTTCCGGGATATACTGACGGTGGGGACCCATACTACGGAATGGCGCCATCCGGCGGTATACAGCCAGGATTTCCTCACGGAAAAGAAGTATTGGCGGTTCAAGCAGCTCAAGACCAAGGCCGTGCTGCCGCTGCAGGCAGCCATGAAGGCAACCGTAGAGGTATCCGATGACGGAACCTCCATCAAGGGAAGCAAAAAGATCGTGCTGAAAGACGGCACGCATTATATCGATCTTTCTTCCCTGCCGGCAGCCCAGTATCTGCGCATCGTGACGGAATTCTCCGCCGATGTGGGGGCTGAGGGTACCTTTGTTCCGGAACTGCAGGAATATCAGGTGACAGCCTATAATGAAACCGACTTCACCGAGATGTTCTGGTCTACCCAGCCGGCCTGGGAAAAAGGAACCCTCACGGGTGCAGTGGGCTTTGCCCCCAGAGATCGTCTGCGGGAGTTCCCAGAGTATACGGATGTAATCCATGGATAAATGAAGAAGGCAGGACTGCGGAGGATAAGGCCTGCCTTTTCTATGCCTTGAAATCGGCAAAAAAGAGGATGTTTAGATGAACTCTTGAGATATTTTTTGGTTATTTCATGGATAAGTATTGCAAAACATCATCAAAAGGGTTAAAATAAGAGTACGGTTTATATTATTTCTTATTATCTTGTTGGCTCTGAAATGGAAAATAACCTGGGAGATAAAAAGCTTATTTGTTAAAAAACGGTTATTTTTCTGATAAATTTATGATAATCTTTTGATTTTATGTTGAAAAAGTCATTATGATGAGCTAAAATATAAAATAAATCTGACGGAGTAATTCCTACATTAAGTAAGCTATAGTTTAATCATTATAGAAATATTTTGTTTTACTGATAGGAGGGGGATTTATGGGAACTAGTAAATGGGGCGTGCGCATTGCTGTACTGGTGTCGGCGATCATGCTCTGCTGCAGCCTGGCTTTTGCCGCTGAACCGGCGGAAGGTGTGCAGATCCTGAAATTTGATCGTCCAGCGGGAGTAGCATCTATGCCGGCGACTTTCCGGACGGCGCAAAGCGATTTTAAGCGAGCTAAGAATGATGTTTATCCATCGCGGACGGGCTTGGATGATCTTCGGCTCTCTGGCAGCAGTTTTTTTTCCAAGAATGAGTTCAAAAAACTATTGACTGCCTTGCCGGCCGAAAAAAAAGATCTTGTGGTATTGGATTTACGCAATGAATCACATGGCTATATCAATGATCACGCCGTGAGCTGGTATAGTCGGTACAAGACCTTCAATAAGGGCCTGGATGCCGCTGCCGTCGATGGCCGGGAGCATGCACTGCTTAATGCTGCAAAGGCAGCCGGCACTGTGGAGGTTGCAATGCAGGCCAAGGACAAATCCGTAGCTTTTACGGCGCCCATCAAGGTGATCTCCGTGATGACGGAAAAGGAATTTGTCGAGTCCATGGGAGCAAAATATTATCGCATTCCAATTATGGATTATTCGGCACCAACCCGGGCCAATATTGATCAGTTCGTCAAATTTTATAAGAGCCTGCCTAAAACAGCCTGGATACACGCTCATTGTGAGGCCGGTGTAGGGCGTACACTGATGACGTTGGCCATGGTGGATATGCTCCACAATGCAGATAAGCTCAGCTATGATCAGATCATGGACCGCCAGGTGCTGCTGGGCGGCGAGGATGTCAGAAAGTCAGCCGCTACGGCCAAGGATCCTTATAAGAAGCTGAACTACCCGAAACGGGCGGCCTTCACAAAGCATTTTTATGATTTTGCCAAGGCGCATCCCCAGCTGGATATCACCTGGACCCAATGGTGTGACCAGCAGGGCTATAAAGACTAAGCGTTACCCTAAAGAGAAGATAGAGAGAATAAAATTTAAGGAATATGGGGGAGACAGGAATGAAAAAATTATCCGGTAGACAGACAAAGATGCTGGCCTGCATGATCGCAGCCGGCCTCGCGGTGAATATCGTGGGCGGTACAGCACCAGCCAATGCAAAGGCTAAGGCGACAACTGAGGGAAACACGCAGTCAGTATAGGCTGAAATCGCTGATCTGACGCAGCGCCTGAGCGATTTGGAAGCACAGCTTAAGGCTGTGAAGGCCGGGCAGAAGGCAACAAAGGATCAGCTGAACAAGGCAACTAAAGGCGGCAAGAGTGCTGTGAAATGGTCTGGAGCTACAAAGAGCGGCTATTGGGCTGATTCCACCGGCTATGCAAAACTGAAATCTGAATTCAAACTCTACGGCGATGCAGATCTTGGCGATGGCTATCATGTAAATATGGGCTTGAAATTCAAGTCTACGACGTCAGAACCCTCCTGGGTAGCAAAGGCTGGCGCGGGAAAGATATCATCCTCTTATAAATATTCCTCAGAAAAGAATAAAATAAAGCTGGAAGCTGCCAATGTGAGCAAGGAATTCAATAAGAATCTCAAGCTCATTGCCGGTACGCAGAAAGCTGAAATCGGTGAAGGCCTCTGGCTTTCCAAGGGCGCTATAAATGCGTTCACCGCTCAGTATAAATTCACGCCGCAGGATCAGGTGACGGTGCTGTATGGCCGTGATTCTCAGGATTATCTTGTCAATGATATTGCCCAGGATTCGGATCCCGCATCCCAGACCCGTTTGCTGAAATATATCGACTACACGCATCATTTCACAAAGGATGCCTTTGCGGGCGTTTACTTTGGTTCGCAGCAGCCGGAAAGATACATCGGTGTATATGGCGAAGCTCCTCTTACTGGAAAATGGTGGGTAGCTGGTGAGTACGTGCGCAATACAAATTCGGATAAGCCGGCCATGAACGATTACAGCTATGGTTACGATTACTATGGAGCAAATGCTGGAACCAAAGCTTATGTATTTGATTTGAACTATGGAAAGGCAAAGAAAAAAGGAACCTGGGGCGCTACCCTGGAGTGGATCAATGCGGATCAGAACACCTTTATGGATAGCAGCTATACAGATTTTGATGATTATATCGATTGCTACGGCTACAAGGGTTTTGCAACAATCCTGAGCTATGCGACCAGCGATCATTCCAAACTGCAGCTTATGCGCTATTGGGGCCATAACAACCCGGATAGCCGCAATCTCAAGGGAGGTACGGGCAAGGCTTTGGCTGAACAGAACCTTAGCAGTGTATATCTGAAGTTCACTACGAAGTTCTGATCTCAGGGAGTTTAATTGTATAGGCCGCAGTATTGCGGTCTATACATAAAATAGGATAAAGGAGAGGAAATTATGTTCAGACATAATAAATCTGTGCTGTCTTTGGGATTGGCTGTGATGATGGCTTTGCAGGTATCTGCAGTGGCATCAGCAAAAACAGCTAAACCGGATGCGGCAGCTGATTTTAAGGCACCGAAGCTGGCGCTGAAAGTGGATCGTTATGATAAGGATCAGCTTCCCCGCAACTTCCGCACTACAAATGATAAGCTCAAGGGTGATACCCGGGACGGTGTGATGCCGTCGGCGAAGGGGCTCAGCTCCTCCAATGCATCAGCCAGCAGCTGCTTTTCCGAGAAGGAATTCGAGAATGTGCTGCTTGCGGTTCCTGTGAGCCCGAAGCAGTTCTATGATATTGATCTGCGCCTGGAATCCCATGGCTATCTTGATGGCATGGCAGTGAGCTGGTATTCCTTTAAAGATTGGGGAAATGATGGACGTTCCCAGGATATCGCCATCCATGTGGAAACCGATCAGCTGAACAAGGCCTTTAAGACTCAGCCCATTGAGGTCTATACCTTCAATGATGATGGCAATAAGGTGGGGCCGCCTATCCAGATTACGGCCACCAATGTCCGTACTGAGGAGCAGATGGTCAAGAGCCATGGTGCAAACTACTGGCGCCTGGCCTTGCCGGATCATTTCCGTCCGCAGGATTCTGAGGTAGACCGCTATTTGGATTTCTATCGTGCACTGCCAAAGGATGCCTGGCTCCATTACCATTGCTATGCCGGCATGGGCCGGACTACCATCTTTATGATTATGCATGATATTTTGAAGAATGCTCCCCAGGGTGTATCCTTCAAGGATATTATCAAACGTCAGGCCCTGCTGGGCAAGGTGGATTTGAGTGAAATCCCGGATTCCAAGAAGAACTGGGAGCGTCAGCTTTATGTTGAGCGTTATCGGTTCACCAAGCAGTTCTATGATTATGTCATCCATCATCCGGATCTTGATATGTCCTATGTCCAGTGGGCCAAGGAACATAACTATGAGTCCGGTGAGACGGATTATTCCGGTTTCGTATGGCGTCTGGACAGCCCGAACAAAGCGGAACTGCCGCGGAATTTCCGTACCTGCAAATCGGATTATACCAATGAGATCAAGGGCAAGGTCGCTAAGTTCATGAAGGAAAACTATCAGCCGACTCGCAAGGGTTTGGATAACCTGAATATTTCCGGAAGTGCGGAGATGTCCCTGAATGAATTCAAAGTTACAGTAGATACTCTTAAGAAAATCGCTAAAGGCCCCATTTATGATATGGATCTTCGTCAGGAATCCCACGGGTATTTCGACGGTCAGGCAGTGAGCTGGTATGGGCTGCGTGACTGGGGCAATGTGGATAAGAAGGATGATGTAAAGGCTATCCTGAAGGATGAGCGCGATCGTCTCCATGCGGCTGAAAAGAGCAAGGACGGTGTTGTTGTTGCTGAGGCTAAGGCAGCTAAATACGATAAGTATGCAGCGGATCCTAAGACCATTAAGGTGACAAAGGCTCAGACTGAGGAAGAGATTGCTAAATCCCTGGGCATCAACTACTATCGTATTACGGCCCGCGACCATATCTGGCCGCAGCCCCAGTACATCGATCAGTTCATCAGCTTCTACAAGGCTCTGCCGAAGAACGCCTGGCTCCACTTCCATTGCGAAGCCGGTGCCGGCCGTACAACGGCTTACATGGCCATGGTGGATATCATGAACAACCCGGATCTGGAACTGAAGGAAATTCTTCAGCGCCAGTACATGATCGGCGGCAACTATGTTGCGTACACCATCAAGAAGCCGAAAGCTTCGGATTATAAGGCTGATTTCTATAATGACAAGGCCCGTATGGTGAAATGGTTCTACAAATACGTACAGGCAAATAAAGCTGACAACTTCGCTACGCCGTGGTCCAAGTGGATTGCCAAGCACGATGTTGTAAAGGCCAAAGCAAAAGAATAAAAGTCCCCCGTTGGGGAGGGAACGGGGATCTGCTGCTGTGCGGCAGGTCCTTTTTCCATACATAACCATCTATGGGCAGCTTTTGAAGGGAGGCATAGCCAATCATGCAGAACAGGAAGAGCCTGCGGGCAAAATTTTTGATGGTGCTCATCATCCCCATCCTGATCATCTGGGGCGGGGTGAATATCTATTCCTATTACAGCTCCCAGGGGATGCTGAAGGGTCAGATCATGGATACGCTGAGCTATGCAGTGGACAGCAACAGTCAAAAGATATACAATCTTTTGAAACCGAAGGAAACAGCGGCAGCCATGATTTCCTCCTATATGGGGGACAGCGGTGTAAGCCAGGCAGCGGAACTCAATTTTCTGCGGCACATTAAAGCATCAACAGAGGGTGTGCAGTCTGCCTATACGGGCTATGCCAATCTGACCTCGGCGGATTCCCAGGGTGTCACGGAAAAGGAAAAGCCAGCAGGCTATGATCCTAAGACCAGGGCCTGGTATAAGGCGGCGCTGGCGGCGGATGATACGGTCTATACTCCGGTATACAAGGAGAGCAAGACCCAGAAGCTGGCCGCCGGCGTGGTGAAGAAAATCAATCGCGACGGCCAGACCGTCGGGGTTGCCGGCATCACCCTGGACGTGGATGCCATTCGTCAGATCGCGGAGCAATTCAGGATTGGGGAAACCGGCTATGCGGCCATTCTGGATGAAAAGGGCGGGCTTATCTATTATCCCAACGCGGAGCTCAGCGATAATATCAACGATATTGAAAATGGTGCACTGGCAGCCTACAGCCCGACCTTTATGAGCGGGCAGAAGGCCGTACAGCAGGGTAAGATTGGCAGCCAGGATTTTCTCATGGCCTCGGCACCTATTGGTAAAACCGGCTGGACCTTTGTGGCACTGGTGCCGTCGGCAGAAATGCTGGCACCGGTCAATGCCCTTGGGCGGGTATTCGTGATTTCCTGCATTTTTGGTATATTGGTGCTGGTGGGACTGGTCATCTGGGTGGCCAATCGCATCGTGGGACGTCTGGAAGCACTGGAGACTATGGCTTCGGGTATTGCCAGGGGCAATCTCCAGCTGTCCAGCCAGGAAGAGCAGCTGACGGAGGATGGTGATGAAATCGACCGCCTGCGGTACAGCTATGTGGAAATGAAGCGAAGCCTGCGCAGCCTTATCCAGGATATCCATGGATCGGTCACCGCGCTGACGGATTCCAGCTCCCTGGTCAAGGTGAATTCCACCCAGTCTGCCGCGGCATCTACTACAGTGGCCAATTCCATTACCATTGTGAGTGAACAGATGGAAGGGCAGGTCCAGAACTTTACGGAGATTTCGACACTGATCAAGAAAATTGCGGATCATGTGAAGAATGTGACCGAAAATGTAGAGGGAACCCGGGCGGTGGCAATACGTACCGCGGATGCCACTAAATCCGGTAATGAGCTCATCGGGCAGATTGTCACCAAGATCCAGGCCATGTCCGATACAGCCCAGGTTGCTCATAACACCTCTGGAGCATTGGAGGAAAGCTCTCAGGAGATTGCCAAGATTGTAGAGCTCATTTCCGGCATTGCCGGGCAGACCAATCTGCTGGCGCTGAATGCGGCCATCGAGGCGGCCAGAGCCGGCGAGCATGGCCGGGGTTTTGCGGTGGTAGCCGATGAGGTGCGTAAGCTGGCAGAACAGTCGGATCAGGCTGCGGGGCAGATTTCCGGCCTCATCCAGAAGAACCATGATGATATTGACCGGGTGGTTTCCTCCATCGAGGAATCCATGGAAAATGTCCAGGAAAGCGTGGCGTCCGTGTCTTCAGCCGGTCGGGAATTTCAGGAGATTTCCCGGCTGGTGGCCGAGCTGGGGCAGCGCATGGCAGATATACTGGAAGCTATGCAGCAGCTGAATGGCGCCAGTCAGCAGATTGCCGGTTCCGCTTCCGGAGCCAATACCCAGGCGGAGCGCTCCATGGATGAGGTCCGGAATGTTTCCGCCTCTGCCCAGGAACAGTCGGCCGCCATCACCGAAATAGCGAACTCCAGTGATCGGCTGGCAGAGCTGGCTGAAAAACTGCAGAAAGCAGCAGCAAAATTCAAGATGTAAAGCCTGTATGATAAAACAGACAGTTGAAAGCCCCGGAACCTTTCCAACAGGAAAAGTTCCGGGGCTTTCTATCGTTTCGGAGCCTATACTTTGAATTTGTGGGCCGCCTGCTGCAGATCCTCCGCATAGCCGGCCAGGGTGCGGCTGGCTGCAGCGATTTCCTCCATGCTGGCAGACTGCTCTTCAGTGGCGGCGGATACGTTCTGGGATTCGCTGCCAATATCCGTAGCCATGGTGCTGACCCGCTGGGCCGCTGTGGTGATAGAGGAAATGCCCTGCTGCAGGTTTCGGAGGGTATCCGCCGCCGCCCGGGCTTCCCGGTTTACGCTGTCAATGGTATGCAGGATGGCGGAGAAGGCCTCTCCCGCGGAATTTACGCTCTGCTGCCCCCGGGAGACGCTTTCAATGCCTGCATCCATAGAGGCCACTGCCTGCTGGGTTTCCTGCTGGGTGCGCTGGATCAGCGCTTCAATCTGCTGGGCAGCTGCGCCGGATTGTTCAGCCAGCTTGCGCACCTCTTCGGCAACTACGGCAAAGCCCTTGCCCTGTTCGCCGGCCCGGGCGGCTTCGATGGCTGCGTTCAGCGCCAGCAGGTTTGTCTGGCCGGCGATGCCGGAGATGGTGCCCACAATTTCACCGATTTCCTGGGAGCGCTCGCCAAGCTGGGTCACCTGGCGGGCTGAACTGCCCACGGTGTCGGCGATTTCCTGCATGCAGGAGACCGCATTCCGGGCCAGGCTGTTGCCTTCGCTGGCTTTGTCCACCGCCTGCCTGGTGTTGTCGGCGGTATGGCCCACGATAGTATCCGTTTCACTGACATAGCCGTTGACCTTATCGATGAGAATGGCTGCTTCGCTCATGCCATTCATCTGATGGGTGGATTTTTCCGCTACCACGGTGATGGCTCCGGCAATGCTCTGGGTGGCCTGAGCGGACTGATCCGCACTGGCGGTGAGCTCCTCCGAGGCGGCGGCTACCTGTTCTGCCGTATGCTGCAGCTGGCTCAGCAGTTTTTTCGTGTTTTGGATCATGGTGTTGTAGGCAATGCCCAGACGGGCGAATTCATCCCGGCCCTCAATTGCGGCCTGGCAGGTCAGATCCCCGGAGGCAACCTTATCCGATACCCGCATCAGTTCCCGCAGGGATGTCTGGAAGTTCTTATTCAGCTGGTAAATGATAAGGAGGCTGAGCAGGAAGGCCACGGCCAGCAAAATCAGTGTGGTGGTGATGTTGGAGCGGTAGAGGGACTGGATCTGCGCCGCTGTATCTGCAGCGCCCTCCTGGTTGGCTTTCATGGTCTGGACAATGCTGTCATTGAGTTCAGCAAAAGCATCAAAGGCCGGCCCCGTCATCACATCGATGGCTTCCTGACGCTTGCCTGCCTTCAAGAGGGTGTCGCATTGACCGGCAAATTTCTTGTAGTTGGTCCATTTCTGTTCAATGTTGTTGAGGTTATCCACATCACTCTGACGATCGGCATCGTTGCTGTAGCTGGCGCTGCTGATGATTTGCCGATACGTATCGATGTCCTTGTCCATAGCGTTGCGATTGGCTTCCAATTGCTGCACCAGCTGCTGGAGCTTTGCCTCGTTGGTTTCCAGCGGGCGGCTGATGCCCAGGCTTCTGGCATAGCCTGCATCATGGGTCATGTTGCCGAGGACGGAAACACTTTGGAGCCAGTTGGTGTTCAGCTCCACGCTTTTGGCGTTCATTCGCATGGCGGAAAAAATGGAAAATGCCACCATACAGGCCATGATGCCAATCAAAAGGCCAAAGCTCAGAAAAAGTTTTGCGCGGATGGATAAGTTGCTCATCTTAATAACACTCCTTGTCGTTTGAACATTCTAAAATATTAAAGATGAAGTAGCTTTAATCAGTATGCTATAGATTTCCGCCCTTGTCAATTCAAATTATTATTCTCTGCAAGGAAAAGATTTTTCTTGTATTTATGGGGTGAGGTGCCCTTGTATTTATGGAAGGTCTTGATGAAATAGCTGAGGTCATTGAAGCCGCATTCATAAGCGATTTCCGTGATGGAGCGCTGGTCGGTGTGGAGCTTGCGGCAGGCGATTTCAATACGGTAATAGTTCAGGTAATCGATGGGACTGCGCTGGGTCATCTTTTGAAAAAACCGGCAGAAATAATTGGGGGAAAAGCCGGCTGCATCTGCCAGGTCCTGTAGTGTCAACGGGCTGCCATAGCTTGTTTCAATGAGGGTGAAGGCCTGCTTCACCTGGTGGATCTGCTGCCGGAATTTCATTTCGGTATTGTGGAACCTGGCTGGATGGTATAGTCCCTGCTGCAGAATCACCCCAAAAAAAGCATAAAAGGCCCCCAGGACGATAAGTTCATAGCCGGGAGCCGGTGTTTTCATAGCGGCGAATAAATTGTCGAGAATGGAATACAGCATCCCCTCCTGGTTCGGATGGAGATGCTTATTTATGTGCAGATCATGCTGCAGGATGGAATCAATGGCTTCGTTGCAGTGTTGATGTTCCTTGAGCAGGTGCTGTGCATTGAATACCAGGCATTCATATACACAGTCCGCCTGGTTTGGTGTTCCGCCATGAACAATGCCATCGCGAATAAAAAATACATCCCCGGGGCCTGCCTGCAGACTTGTTTCGTTCAGTGACAGGGAGAAGGTTCCATGGAGTATCCGAATGAGCTCGTATTCTACGTGCCAATGATATGGCATATTGAATCGCAGATGGTGACAGTCCACATAATGGTATTCAATGGGAAAATCGAAACGGCCACGCTGGCGAATTTCATTATATCCTCTGTGTTTCATGGAACCTCCATTTCTCCATAAAAAGCTGGAATAGGAAGAAGCCTCGTACGCGCAGGAAAGGCAAATGATGGTTTTAGGAGAATCGATACTTTTAGCAAAACGCTGGAAGGGGATAATATTGTTATATTTATGGGGAGTATAACACAAGATATGCCCCTTTTGCAATGCTATAATGAACTTGCCTTGAAAATATAAAGAAAAATATAAAAATACCAATAATTGGAGGGAATGTTATGGCAAAGAGCAGATTGATCGGCGAATATCCTGTCATTGGAATACGTCCAACCATTGACGGGCGCCGGGGTGTATTGGATGTCCGGGGATCCCTGGAGGAACAGACGATGGGAATGGCTGAGGCAGCCGCAGAGCTTTTCCGCCAGCAGCTGCGCTACAGCAACGGAGAGCCGGTACAGGTGGTATTGGCGGACACAACCATTGGCCGGGTCCCGGAAGCGGCGGCATGTGCAGAAAAGTTCCGCCGGGCCGGGGTGGATATCACGCTGACGGTCACTCCCTGCTGGTGTTACGGCTCGGAAACTATGGATATGGATCCCATGACCATCAAAGGGGTATGGGGCTTCAATGGGACCGAGCGGCCCGGCGCAGTCTATCTGGCTTCTGTTTTAGCCAGCCATGCCCAGAAGGGATTGCCGGCCTTCGGTATTTACGGACAGGATGTGCAGCCGGCGGATGCCAGGGAGATTCCGCCGGATGTACAGGAAAAGCTGCTGCGCTTTGGGCGGGCTGCCGTTGCGGCCGCCACCATGCGAGGGAAATCTTATCTGCAGATCGGTTCTATCACCATGGGAATTGCCGGTTCTATCATCAATCCGGATTTCTTTGAAGAATATCTTGGCATGCGGGTGGAATCCGTGGATGAGGTGGAAATTATCCGCCGCATGAGCGAGGGGATTTATGATCCGCGGGAATATGAGAAGGCACTGGCCTGGACGAAGGAAAATTGTCCAGAAGGCTTCGACAAGAATCCGGAATTTGCCCGGAAGACGCCGGAGGAAAAAAAGGAAGCCTGGGAATTTGTGGTCAAAATGATGTGCATTTTGAAGGACCTCTACAATGGCAATCCTCAGCTGCCAAAGGGCTGCGAAGAAGAAGTGCTGGGCCATAACGCGATTGCCGGCGGCTTCCAGGGACAGCGGCAATGGACGGATTTTTATCCCAATGGAGATTTTGCTGAATCCCTGATGAACTCTTCCTTTGATTGGAATGGGGCCAGAGAAAGTTATGTGCTGGCCACAGAAAACGATACGTTGAATGGTGTGACGATGCTATTCAATAAGCTGCTCACGAATCAGGCGCAGATATTTGCTGATGTGAGGACCTATTGGAGCCCGGAGGCGGTAAAGGAAGCCACTGGCTATGAACTGGAAGGTGTGGCGAAGGAAGGCATGGGCTTCCTGCATCTGATTAATTCCGGTGCTGCCTGTCTGGATGCATGCGGCGAAGTCAAGGATGAAGAGGGCAATTCCATCATGAAGCCCTTCTGGGAGATGACAGCTGAAGATCAGCAGGCCTGCCTGCGAGCAACGGAGTGGTGCCCGGCAGATAATGGCTATTTCCGGGGCGGCGGTTTTTCCTCCCGCTATCTGACCCGCGGTCAGATGCCGGTGACCATGGCCCGGCTGAATCTGGTCAAAGGACTGGGTCCTGTCATGCAGCTGGTGGAGGGATATACAGTGGAGCTGCCTGAGGCAGTATCCGACAAGCTTTGGAAGCGTACGGACTATACCTGGCCATGTACCTGGTTTACTCCGCGGCTCACGGGCAAGGGGGCATTCCTTTCCGCCTATGATGTGATGAACAACTGGGGTGCGAACCATGGAGCCATTAGCTATGGACATATCGGAGCTGATCTGCTGACCCTTTGTGCGATCCTGCGCATACCGGTGGCCATGCATAATGTGCCAGAGGAAAAAATATTCCGGCCAGCTGTCTGGAATGCCTTTGGACAGGACAGGGAAGGGCAGGATTTCCGAGCCTGCAGGGCCTATGGACCGCAGTATAAGGTGGCGGGAAAATAACCGGAACGGAGAATGTATCTATGGAGAGAGAGAGACGGGTGCTGGCCTTTGACTTTGGTGCTTCTAGCGGCAGAGCCATACTGGGCCGCTTCGATGGATCCGTGATCCGGCTGCAGGAAATCCATCGCTTTGCAAATGAACCGGTCCAGGCTGGAGGAACCCTGTACTGGGATGTGCTGCGTCTGCTGCATGAAATGAAGACCGGGCTGCTGAAAGCCTGTCAGCAGGGACCGGTGGACAGTATCGGCATTGATACCTGGGGGGTGGATTTCGGTCTGCTGGATTCGCAGGGTGTTTTATTGGAAAACCCTGTACATTACCGGGATCGACGGACGGTGGGTATTCTGGATGAGGCCTGGAAGCTGATTGATCGGAAAAAACTGTATGAAATTACCGGAACCCAGGTCATGGAAATCAATACGGCTTTCCAACTGCTGGCGGTGGCCAGACAGCGGCCGGCATTGCTGCAGCAGGCGGAGACACTGCTGCTCATGCCGGATCTGCTGGGATATTTCCTGACAGGGGAGCGTCAGACAGAATATTCCATTGCCTCCACGACCCAATTGCTGGATGCTGTTAATCGGCAATGGTCCGAAGGGATTATGGAGGGACTGGGGCTGCCGCGCCGGCTGTTTACGGCGATTAAGCCCTGTCCCAGCCGCTTGGGACGGCTGTCTGAGGAGGTTGCAGCGGAATTGGGCGTGGAGCGTATTCCCGTCATTTCTGTGGCGGGGCATGATACACAGAGTGCTATGGCTGCCGTGCCGGCGCAGGAGTCTTCCTTTATTTTCCTGAGCTGCGGGACATGGTCCCTGCTGGGTACGGAATTGCCGGCACCGTTGATTGATGATGCATCCAAGCGTTGCAATATGACGAATGAAGGTGGTGCTGAGCAGCGGATTTCTTTTCTTAAGAATATCAGCGGCCTTTGGCTGGTGCAGGAAAGCCGTCGCCAATGGCGGCGGGAAGGACAGGATTTTTCCTTTCGTCAGCTGGAGGAGTTGGCGCAGGAGGCGCCCCAGGGGCAGTGCTTTATCGATCCGGATAATCCGCAGTTCAGTACAGCGGGAAATATTCCTGACAGGATACGGTGCTTTTGCCAGCAGACGGGGCAGCGTGTCCCCCTCACCGAGGGCGAGGTGGTTCGGTGTATCGATGAAAGCCTGGCCTTGAAATACCGCCATGTATTGGCGGAGGTGGAGGAATGTCTGGGGCAAAAGGATTTGGGCCGCATCCACATGGTGGGCGGAGGAATACAGAGCCGGCTTCTCTGCCAGCTTACCGCCAATGCCTGTCAGCGGCAGGTGCAGGCCGGGCCGGTGGAGGCGACTGTCCTGGGAAATATCATGCTGCAGCTCATAGCGGGCGGCGATATCAAAAATCTTCAGGAGGGCCGCAGTATCATTGCTCGTTCAGAGCTGTTATCCATGTTCCAGCCCCAGCAGGAGGAAGAGTGGCAGCGGGCCTATGCGCGCTGGAAGGAGTTGATGAAATGCTGAAGGGGATACCGCAGATATTATCACCAGAGCTTTTGAAAATATTGGCTGAAATGGGCCATAGTGATCGTCTGGTCATTGCCGATGGCAATTTTCCGGCCGCTTCTGTCGGCAGAAATGCGAAGATCATCCGCTGTGATGGTCACGGTGTAAAGGAGCTGCTGGATGCCATCCTGCAGCTGATGCCGCTGGACAGCTATGTGAAGCAGCCGGTGACCTTAATGGAGGTCATGCCTGGCGATGGGGTGGAAACACCCATTTGGCAGGATTACAAGGAATTGGTAGCCAGATATGATGAGCGGGGAGCCCAGGCGGTGGGAACGATTGCCCGGTTTTCCTTCTACGAGGAGGCCCGGCAGGCGTATGCCATCATTACAACCAGTGAGATGGCTCTGTATGCTAATGTTATGCTGCAAAAGGGCGTAGTGACAGAATAGGAGAAAAAGTTATGAAATATATAGAAATTCGAGAAGCTATCTGCGATGTCTGTCATAAGATGTGGCAGCTGGGATGGGTTGCCGCTAATGATGGCAACGTGACGGTAAAATTACCGGATGGAAGCTTTTTGGCAACGCCTACGGGTATAAGCAAGAGCTTTATAACACCGGAAAAGCTGATTCAGATCGATGGGGAGGGAAATATCCTGGCGGCTGCTGAAGGCTATCGCCCTTCCTCAGAAATCAAGATGCATCTGCGCTGTTATGCCGACCGTGAGGATGTGGGAGCTGTGCTCCACGCCCATCCGCCGACAGCCACAGGCTTTGCTGTAGCGCATATTCCCCTGGATCAGTATGACATGATTGAAACAGTGGTTTCTCTGGGAGCCATTCCCATTGCGCCCTACAGCACTCCCTCCACCTTTGAGGTTCCGGAGGCAATCGCTCCCTATATCCAGGAGCATGATGCGGTGCTTTTAGCCAATCATGGGGCGCTGACACTGGGCGCGGATCTCATTGATGCCTACTATAAAATGGAAACCCTGGAGCTTTTTGCTAAAATCAATTTTACGGCGTATATGCTGGGCGGCCCGAAGGAAATTGATAAGCATAATATCGATAAGCTTATAAAGCTGCGTTCTTATTATGGGGTCAAGGGACGCCATCCGGGCTATTGTCATTATACTGCCGGGGAATGAGTGAGAGTGGCAGACCCAGCAGAGAAAGAAGGGAAATGATGGATCAGGTTATTTTGCAGATGAAAGGAATCTGCAAGGCATTTGCCGGCGTTCCGGCACTGTGCAATGCCTCGCTGGAATTGAAGAGTGGCGAAGTTCATGCACTTTTAGGAGAAAATGGCGCAGGAAAATCTACTCTCATGAAGATCCTGACCGGAATTTATCATCGCGATGGGGGCACTATTCTGTTCGATGGACAGGAGGTCGTATTTGACAACCCGCGGCAGGCTCAGGAGGCGGGAATTGTCATCGTCCATCAGGAGCTCAATATGATGCATCACCTGACGGTGGCTCAGAATCTTTTCATTGGCCGGGAAGTGATGAAATACGGAATCTTTACGGATGATGGAGCAATCAACCGCCGGGCCAGGGAGCTTTTCCAGCTCTTGAATATCGATATCGATCCAACGGAAATCATGGGACATCTGACAGTGGGCCGCCAGCAGATGGTGGAGATTGCCAAGGCTATTTCTACCCGGGCCAGGGTTATTGTCTTCGATGAGCCAACGGCTGCCCTTACCGACGCGGAGACAACGGAGCTTTTCAAGATCATACGGGATCTGAAGTCCAAGGGTATGGGCATTGTGTATATTTCCCACAGAATGGATGAACTGGCCCAGATCACGGATCGGGTGACTGTCATGCGTGATGGGGAATATGTAGGGACGCTGGTAACTGCGGAGAGCAGCAAGGCAGAGATCATTAAAATGATGGTGGGGAGAACGGTATTTGAGGCACCCAAGGAAAAGAGCAATGTGCCGCCCCAGGCTCCGGTAGTGCTCAGTGTACGTAATCTCTGCGCTGGTTTCGTAAGAGATGTGAGCTTTGACCTCCACAAGGGGGAGATTCTCGGCTTTGCCGGTCTGATGGGGGCCGGGCGGACGGAGGTGGCCAGAGCGCTGTTTGGGGCAGATCCTCAGGAAAGCGGCGAAATACTGATACAGGGTGAAAAGGTGCAGATCCGCACACCTCAGGATGCAGTACAGCATGGTATAGGTTATCTGTCCGAGGACCGGAAGCGGTATGGGCTGGTGGTGGAGAAAACCGTGCAGGAAAATTCCCTGCTGGCTGCCATGGAAAAGCATCTGCGGGGAATCTTTATCGATACACCGCGGAATCGCGACGAGGCGAAGCAGTATGTGGATCGGCTGCGGATAAAGACACCCTCCGTCGAGCAGAGGGTGGTAACACTGTCCGGCGGCAACCAGCAAAAGGTGGTCATCGCCAAATGGCTGATACGGGACTGCGATATTCTTATTTTTGATGAACCTACCCGCGGTATTGATGTAGGGGCTAAGAGCGAGATTTATGCCCTGATGAATGAACTGGTGGCCAAGGGCAAGTCCATTATCATGATATCCTCCGAACTGCCGGAAATCCTGCGGATGAGTGATCGGGTCATCATCATGTCCGAGGGTCGCAGGACAGGGGAACTGTCCATTGAGGAGGCATCCCAGGAGAAAATCATGCATTATGCTACACTGCGGGAAAATGAAACCGCCTGAGATAGCTCATATTTTACGATTGGAGGCAGGAGAATGGAAAAAAATTTGGAATGTGCAAGCACTCCGGCGGAAGGAAGCACCAGGAAATCTGGCTGCAAAAAGCTGATACAGTCGATTGGAATGCAAAAAATAATTGTTTTCATGGCGCTTATTGCAATATATGTTTTCTTTTCTGTATTCAGTGAGGCTTTTCGCAGTACCGACACTCTGGTGAGTATTTTTGATGCATCCTATTATATCGGGTTCATGGCCATAGGCGTTACCTTTGTCATAATCACAGGGGGAATCGATCTTTCCATTGGAACCGTGACAATCTGCACCGCACTGATCGGCGGAATGCTGCACAATACCTATGGGCTGCCCATAGGTCTGTGCCTGGGAATATCCATCCTGTGCGGGCTGTTCTTTGGACTTTGCAATGGTGTGATGGTATCGATACTGAAGCTGCCATCCTTCATTGCGACCCTGGGCACCATGATGGTCACCAGAGGGCTGGGATCCATTATCACGAAGACCCAGAGCATCACCTATCCGCTGGCCATGGATGCGGATGGCTGGTATCGGAGCTTTTTCCGCAGCCCGGATAATTTTCCGACGGGCATTGTATTGCTGCTGGCGCTGGCTGTGGTGATGGCTATTGTGTTGAATAAGACCCGCCCCGGACGGTATATTCTGTCCCTGGGAAGCAATTCGGAGGCAACCCGGCTTTCTGGTGTCAATGTGGTCAAATGGGAAATGCTGGCTTATATCATCAGCGGCGGCTTTGCTGCCCTGGCTGGAATCGCCTATGCGGCAACCTATTCCACGGTGATGCCGGGAACGGGCAATGGCTTTGAACTGGATGCCATCGCTGGTGTAGTCATCGGCGGCACTTCCCTGGCCGGTGGAGTAGGCTCTGTTGTGGGAACCTTGTTGGGCGTATTCATCATGAGTACCTTGAAGGTAGGGCTTCCCTTTATTGATCTGCAGCCCCACTATCAGCTGTTCATTACCGGTCTGGTTCTTATCACCGCTGTTTATGCGGATGTGCGGAACAGCCGGCGCAAGAATTGATTTTGTCTAAAATAAAAGGCTACCAACAAAAAGGAGGAGTAAAGGATGAACCGTGGGATGAAAGGAACCTGGAAAAAAATGGTGTCTGGTGTATGTTGTGCGCTGTTATGTGCTGGATTTATGGCCGGCTGCGGCAGTGATACAGCGAAAAACAGCCAGAGCTCAGGCGGCAAGATAAAGGTGGAGGTAGTGGCCAAGGGTTTCCAGCATGATTTCTGGAAGGCTGTGCGCATGGGAGCGGAAAAAGCCGGCGCGGAAATGAACACGGACGTTAATTTCGTGGGGCCGGATAATGAGAGTGCTGTAGCCCAGCAGGTGGAAATGATCAAAAATGCAGTGAATAAGCACCCGGCGGCAATCTGTCTGGCAGCGCTGGATACGAAGGCCTGTATGGATGTCTTGGCTCAGGCCAAGGCAGCAAAAATCCCCATCATTGGTTTTGACTCAGGGGTGCCTGGCGCACTGGCTGGTTCCATTGTAGCCAATGCGGCAACTGATAATTATAATGCCGGTGAAATTGCCGCGCAGCACATGATGGACGCCATCCAGCCGAAGCTGCAGGCGGCTGCATCGGGAAGCGCAGTGCGGATCGGCGTTGTGGCCCAGGAATCCAATTCTGATTCCATCAACAAACGTACCGGTGGTTTTGTGGACAAAATTGTATCGCTTATTGAGGCGCAGCCAGGCTTTGGCAAGGGCAGCGTTGCCGTAATCGGGCATGATAAATATGCGAATGGTGTGACCAGCGGCAAAGTGACTATCGAGGTCCGTATTCCCTCTGAGGTTTCGGATAATGCGGGCAAAACGGAGGCATCTACCCTGTTGAACAAGGAAGATCTCATCGCTATTTACGGTTCCAATGAGTTTGCGGCGAAATGCATCATTAATGCGGATGAAACACTGAAGAAACTGGGACCCAATAAGGTGATCGCCATCGGTTTTGATTCTGGGGCACTGCAGCTGAATGCCATCCGTTCAGGCGTGTTCTATGGCTCCATTACGCAGGACCCTGTGCAGATTGGCTATCAGGCTGTCAAGCTGGCAATCGCCGCGCAGAAGGGTGAAACTGTGAAAGATGTGGATACAGGCTGTCGCTGGTATGATGCGAAGAACATGAGTGATCCGGAAATCGCTCCCTGTCTGTATGAGTAATACCTTTTGATTGCTGTCCGGCTTCTATGGTTTGGCAATCCCCCTTTCCCCAGGGCCGGGTCAGATATATTCAGTCGGAGATGGTGCTGTAAGCGGCCTCTCCGGCTGTTCTTTTTGTCTGCGGAGTTTCCTTCCCCGGGGGTATGTGTTAGAATGAAAGAAAATATGTGCGGGAAAGGTGAATCATATTTAGTCTATGGAATCAAAGAAAAAGGCCCAGACCTATCTACTTCTCATGCTGACCTCAGCCATCTGGGGCTTCCAGCCCATCTGCATCAAATGGATTGTGGCGGAATGGACGCCGGTGACGCTCACCACCATCCGCTATGTCTGCATCAGTGCGGTATTATTCCTATTGCTGTACCGGCAGACCGGCGGCAGGGTGCTGCCGCCAAAGGGCTGCTGGGTCAGCCTGCTGCTCATGGGGCTCAACGGTGTGGCCCTGAACAACGTGCTGCAGTTCAGCGGCCTCCAGTATACCACGGTGACCAATTGTACCCTCATATCGGCTACGGGACCGGCTATAACGGCCTTTTTGGCGGCGATTTTCGTGCGGGAGCGGCTCAGCATGAAGGCCTGGCTGGGAATTGTGATTTCCTTTGTGGGGGTCATGGCCGTGGTGAGCAGCGGGTCCCTGGAAGTCATCCGCCAGATTGACTTCAATTTCGGGGATGTGCTCTGCTTTTTATCGCAGATCGTATGGACCATCTATTCGCTGATCGGCCTGCGGGTCATGGACCGGATGTCGGCCCTGGCGGTGACAGCCTGGGGCGGCCTTTTTGGCGGCATAATGACCGGGCTTTACGGGCTGGGTATGGGAGAGCTTCAGTTCACCATGCCCGGCGGCCTGGCCTGGGGTTCCTTCATCTATACGGTGTTCCTGGGAGGGGTGCTGTCCATGCTCGGCTGGAATCTGGGGGTCAAGCATGCCGGTGCCAGTATCAGCGCGATTTTCCTGAATATCATGCCGGTGGTGGGCATGCTGGGGGGCTTCCTGCTGCTGGATGAATCCCTGGGCATCAGCCAGCTGGCCGGTGCCGCAGCCATCTTCGGCGGGGTATATCTGACGACCCACAGCGGCTGATGGCGGCGATTGCCAGTTCTTCTTTTTTACAACGAATAAAAATGCTGCAGCCCCTTGAAAATATCTTTTGGATATTTCCTCGGGACTGCAGCATTTGTTTTTCTGATATTCTGTCTGTATTCAGCTTAACAGCAGGCTGTCGCTGTCCATTTCACTGCCGGCGGCTTTTTCAAACATGGTCAGCAGATCCTTGACAGTCAGATTCTTTTTATCCTCACCTTTCACATCGATGAGGACCTTTCCGTCAAACATCATGATCAGGCGGTTGCCGCAGCGAAGGGCATCCCGCATGTTGTGGGTGATCATGAGGGTGGTGAGATGGCGCTGTTCCACGATGCTGGTGGTGATGCCCAGTACCTGCTCGGCCGTTTTCGGGTCGAGGGCAGCGGTGTGCTCATCCAGCAGCAGCAGCTTCGGGTCGGCCATAGTGGCCATGAGCAGCGTAATCGCCTGGCGCTGGCCGCCGGAAAGCAGGCCGACCTTAGATTCCAGACGATCCTCCAGTCCCAGGTTCAGCGAGCTCAGCAGCTCCTTGAAATGCTGGCGGTCGCTTTTGCGGGCGCTCCAGCGCAGGGAAGGAACCTTGCCCCGGCGGGCCGCAATGGCGAGGTTTTCTTCAATCATCATGCCGGCGGCAGTCCCCATCATAGGATCCTGGAATACCCGGCCGATGTATTTGGCCCGGCGATGCTCCGGCCATTTGGTGATGTCCTGTCCATCGATGGTGATGCTGCCCTTGTCCACCAGGAAGGTTCCGGCAATGGAATTCATGAGGGTGGACTTGCCGGCGCCGTTGCCGCCGATGACAGTGACGAATTCTCCCGGCTCCAGGTGCAGCGAAACATCCCGCAGGGCGATTTTTTCCGTGATGGTGCCTGGATTGAAGGTTTTGCATATATGTTCTATCTTCAGCATTATTTCGCCGCCTTTCGCTTATTGAATTTTGCCTGGAAAAGCGGCAGGGAGAGTGCCAGGGCTACGAGGATTGCCGTGAAGAGCTTCAGATCGTTTGGCGGCATGCCCATCTGCAGCACCACTGCGATGACGATGCGGTAGACGATGGAGCCCAGGATAACGGAAATCAGGCAGTTTTTGAAGCTGCGGGTACCAAAGAGCACTTCGCCGATGATGACTGAGGCCAGGCCGATGACGATGGTGCCTACGCCCATGCCCACATCGGCAAAGCCGTTGCTCTGAGCCACCAGGGCGCCAGACATGGCCACAAGGCCGTTGGACAGCAGCAGGCCCAAGATGATGGTGATATCCGTATTCACGCCGTTGGCGCGGATCATGTGCTGGTTGAAGCCAGTGGCCCGGATGGCCGCGCCAATCTCCGTACCGAAGAACCAGTAGCTGATGACGCTTACCACCACTACGACAGCAAAGCCCATGACCAGGATCATCATCTGATTGTCCATTCCCGGCAGTGCGTAGGCGTTAAATATGGTCTTGGCCTGAAGCAGGGAAAGGTTTGCTTTTCCCATGATGCGCAGATTCACGGAATACAGCGCAATCATGGTGAGGATGCCGGCTAAGAGAGCCGGTATTTTTAATTTTGTACACAGGAGTCCGGTGATGATGCCGCTGACCATACCAGCCGCGCAGGCTGCCAGAATTGCGGGGATGGGATGCCAGCCAGCCAGCAGCAGCGCGGCCGCGGTGGCAGCTCCCAGCGGGAAGCTGCCTTCAACGGTCAGATCCGCGATATCCAGCACCCGGAAGGTGAGATAGACGCCGATGGCCAGCAGGGACCATAAAAGACCCTGTGATATCGTTGGTATAATAAGATCCAAAGTTATTCTCCTAATCTATATAGCAGTGATTCGCTCGTATTCGGAAAACTTCCTAATTAAAGGACGTCAGCGTCCTTCAGCACATCCTCCGGAATGGTGATGCCCAGGGCGGCAGCATTGGTCTTGTTGACCGTGACCTTCAGATCCTTGGCCAGCTGGATAGCCATATCCGCCGGTTTTGCCTTGCCTTCCAGGATATCTGCAGCCATGAGGCCCGTCTGGACACCCAGCTTGTAGTAGTCGATGCCGTAGGTAGCGAGGCCGCCGGCCTTTACCATGTTAGGCTCACCGCAGATGACAGGTTTTTTGGCCGGGTCCGTGATAGCGGTAAGGGTCGGCATAGCGGAGGCAATGATGTTATCCGTCGGTTCGTAGAACACATCCACCTTGCCTACCAGGCTCTGTGCGGCCTGCTGGATATCGTTGACGGTGGAAATGGTGGCAATCTCTACCTTGAGGCCCTTGGATTCAGCATATTCCTTCATGGCCTTGACCTGTACCTCGGAATTCACCTCACTGGAGCAGTAGATGGTGCCGATGGTCTTGGCATTCGGGCAGAGCTTCATGAGCAGGTCAATCTGCTCCTTGACCGGGTTCATATCGCTGGTGCCGGTGACATTGCCCTTCGGGGCGCTGTTGGAGGCTACCAGCTTTGCACCCTCATAGTCGGTGATGGCGGTGCCCACGATGGGGATATCCTTGGTGAGATTGGCGACGGTCTGTGCTGCCGGCGTAGCGATGGCGCAGATGAGGTCAACCTTGTCGTTCACAAAGCGCTGGCCGATGTTCTGCAGATTTGACTGATCCGCTTGGGCATTCTGACGGTCGATGGTGATATTTTTGCCTTCCTCGTAGCCGCGCTGCTTCAAGCCATCCACAAAGCCTTTGTTCGCCGCATCGAGGGCATTATGCTCTACCAGCTGGACAATGCCTATCTTGAAGTTTTTCTTGTCGTTGTTCGCTGCATTCTGTGATCCGCAGCCGGCAATGATACCAACAGACAAGGCCGCTGCCAGACCCAGTGTCAGCAGCTTGATTTTTTTTGACATAAACATGATAAAGTCCACCTCTCCTGTATATTGTAAAGAAAATTTTATTAATACATGCTATTATACAGGATTACAAAACAAAAATCCACAAAAGTTTTTACTGAGAGTACAAAAATATAATATAAATTGTTATTATGTATATAATTTGCGGACGCTGTAAATTATTTTTTTAGAGGGTAATAGTAAAAACATGTCGAAACCCTTCATAGTTGAAACGAGAAAACAAGGGGGAATGATGATGAAAAAATGGACCTGGCTTATTTTTAGCCTATGCTGTTTTGCGGTCTTTTGCATGGCGCCGGTATCGGCACAGTCTTTCGATTATATGAAGGATGTTGATACTGTGACAGCAAATCCGCAAAAGGCCTATACCGTATACGTGGGGATGCCATCGGCGGATTTCCGGGCAAATTTTCGCAATTTGAAGGGCTGGACGTATCGTGGGGATAGTTTTTTTGATAAAGACGGCAGCGTGAGTCCCTATAGTGTGTTGAAGAACATCAGGAAGGGGGATTCGGTGGCCGAGACCATCAACGTGATTTCTACCGCAGGTACCAGAAGCCCGCGGACTATTGAGACTTACAATAATTGCTTTTATACAAATTCTTATCAGACAGCCCGGCAGATTTATGATCGGGCGGTGAATAACTTCCAGTATAATCTGGGGCGTCCAACGCCGAATAAGCTGCGTAATCTGGCCGGTGTTTCCTGGACACTTTCGCCGCAGAACCTGCGGGTTTTCGTATCGTTGGAAGAAATAACGGCGGGAGAGCAGTCCAAATATTTCCATGCAAAATACCGCACTCGGATCGGGCGGGTAAAAAATAAACTTTTCTGAGCCCCGGAGTATCAAAGAACGTAGCTGCGGGCTTTGGCTTCAATCAATAAAAAATGCTGTGCGGAGGATCGGTACAATCCTCAGGCACAGCATTTTTTACGGGCTTTTGCAGCGCTTTTACAGCCTGTGGAATATAGGCTGGCGCTGCTGGAAGGTACAGAATTCGTTGAAGCCGATTTCCCGGAGCAGGCGGCGCACCTCGGGAAAATGATCCGCCAGATGCTGCGTTTCATGGGTATCGGAGCCAATGGTGAGGATATGGCCTCCCAGTTCGTGATAGAGCTGCAGGATGGCCCGGGAAGGCATGGTGTCCCTGAGCTTGTATTTGAAGCTGGAGGTATTGAGCTCGATGCCCTTGCCGTCGGCGATGACCTGGCGCAGGATGGGCTCTACCAGATCCATGATCTTTTCGTCCGGATAGTCGCCGCATTTATCGTAGCGCTTGATCATATCCAGATGGCCCAGCACGTTGTAGTCCTTGAAGCAATGGACCATTTGCAGCAGGGCGGCATAGTAGGCGGTCTGGTATTCCTCCTGGGTACGGCCCTTTTGGAATTCATAGGTCCAGAATTCCTTGTTGCCCACCTGGTGATTGCTCATAATGATGAAGTCAAAGGGATATCTGGCGGCATCGGCGGTGAACTGGGCCGCGGTCTCCACCTGTACGCCGAATTCAATACCCGGGCGCAGGGTAATCTGTCCGGCGTATTTTTTCTGCAGCCGCCCTACCTCAGCAAGGTATTTTTCATAGTCGCAGTTCAGGTCCGTCTTGATGCCATAGTCCACATGCTCCGTAAAGGCAATCTCGTCCAATCCGCAGCGCAGTCCCTGCTGCACCATGTCTTCCATGGGGCATTGGGAATCGTCACTATAATAGGTATGTACATGGTAGTCCGCCAGCATAAGGATCTCCTCCAATGGTATTTATTTTCCGCATCCGGGCTGGGGTGGACGCGGCTGTTCAGAAGCTATACTGCAGGCCCACGTTAATGCCGTATTGCCTGTTGGTGCTGGCTGGTTCATAGAACCCCCCGGAACCAGCCACAGAGAAATTAGGGCTTTTGCCGATGGCGGAATATTCATACCAGGGCGTCAGCTTGAGCTCCCAGCCTTCATCCAGCGCACAGGCTATGGGCAGTTCCAGACGGATGCCGGGACGGCTGCCGATGTCAGCGGTAGCCTTATCTCCGTCTAGGATTACATTCATTTGGCTGTGGATCATGAATTTGGCGCATATATCCAGCGCTGCGTGTACCTGATGACCGGACAGAAATTCGCAGCGATAGCCCAGGGGCAGATAGAGCCATTCATAGATTTCATCCTCGGCACCGGGAACCAGGTCACGGTCCCATTTGTGCCAGCCGATGCCGGTATAGATAAATTGCTTTTTATCCCGGCTCACCGGCCAGGCATAGATGGCTGCGGCATCCTCGACCAGGGCCTGACTCTGGCCGGTTACAGCGGTATTGGGATCGTTCAGTAAAGCACCTATATAATGAGTACTGTTTCCCAGCCGCTCATAACGGAGCTGCCAATAGTTTCCATGTTTGAGGTTCTGCTGTTTGAAGGCTATAGCATAGCCGGAAAGAGGCCCGTTTTCACTATCCAGGAATTTGCCATTCTTTGTTTCAATGTAATTGAAATTGCGGTGTACATATTCAATAGAAAGTATATTCTTAGTAGTCCGCGGCGTCTCCTGGGAAATTGCCGGTGCACTGGCAGGTACTGTTTCGGCTGGCTGATTCCTGGTGGCTGCTGCCGGTGCCGCAGAGCTTGCCGCTGGCCGCTGGCGCTGCCAGGGCAGCTGCCGGCAGCGCCAGGAACAGCAGGGCCGTCGGGAAAAATAGTTTAAGGTGGGCATATCTCATTGGTGAAAAGGCCTCCTTCAGTAGATAAAACCACTTATGTATTCGCGGCGGGAAGGACAAATTCCTCTTTGCCCTGCGGCACTGTTGTCGTAAAAACAATCCGCCGGCGGCCTGGTACAGCGTACACGAAATAACTGTACTGGATGAGGCTGCCGGCGGATTTCCCTGTCGTACTTACATATGCAGCACACCATCAGCGGTGTGCTTGCCCATGATCATTTCAGCATCATCATTGATGATTTTTCCCTTGGTATTCAGGAGACCCTGGAAATAGCTGTCGACCGCCTGAAAATCCTTGTCATTCATGCGGCCGGGGGCCAACAGCTGGAAAACTGCTTTTACCGCATCGTATTCCTTCTGATTACCGCAGCCATTGTGTAAAAGCTTGACCAGGACGGAAAAGGTGAAGGATGCGCTGGATCCGCCAGAAACGGCATCCAGTTCCTCCGGACTTAATTCTTGCGAGTTTAAATGCATCTCATCCATAAGCATCTTTAAATCTGTCATTTTTATCTCTTCCTGCAATGATTTTTCTGATATTACTTTATACGTCGGAAAACCAGAAATATTACAGGCGGGGGATAATTTTTCGTGAAGGCACCAAGAAAGAAGCTTTCCACGATGCAGCGGCCGAATATTTTACACGGGAGAAATGGAATGTTACAATGAATTTGCAGTTGAAGTTAAAGTCGGGAGGGTATAAAGATAATGCAGGAAATTAAAAACAGAAGAAGTATTAGAAAGTATAAAGATATGCAGGTTTCAGACACTGATTTAATGAAGATATTGGAGGCTGGACGTTTAGCGCCATCTGGGAGCAATACGCAGCCTTGGCATTTTATTATCATTAAGAATGAAGAAATGAAAAAAGCAATTGCAGAAATAGACCATAAGCAGGAATGGATGTTGAAAGCACCGATTTTTATTGCCTGTGCAGCTGATATTCGTTGTCGAATTGAATTTCCGGAAATAATGTGTTGTGATGAAAAGTGTGACAGCTATGAGTTAAAACAGATTATTCGTGATAGCGCAATTGCTATTGGATATATGCTGCTGGAAGCAGAACACATAGGGTTAGGAACGTGTTGGACCGGCTGGTATACACAAGAAGATATGAAAAGAGTGTTGGGACTGCCGGATTATATGTACGTAAATGGAATTATTACACTGGGATATGCAGATGAGTGCCCAAACAGCAGACCAAGAAGGTCATTAGAGGAAATCGTAAGTTACGAAGTGTGAAGTTGTTGATATGTTTAGGGAGGACGGCATAAAACTTCGGATTAAAGAACCCGGTAAAATCAATGGTTTGAGAAGATTTAAGGAGATATAAAAACATGATTAAAGTGCTTTTCTGCTGCCACGGCAATATCTGCCGGTCGACGATGGCGGAGTTTGTGATGAAGGAGCTGGTGCGCCGGGCGGGACGGGAGCAGGAATTTTTGATACAGTCCGCGGCCACCAGCCGGGAGGAAATCGGGGCGGATACTCATCCGGGAACGAAACGGGAGCTGCGGGCCCATGGGATTCCCTATGGACCGCGGCAGGCGGTACAGCTTACAGCGCAGGATTATGATGCTTTTGACTACATCATTGGCATGGATGAGGAAAACATCCGCAACATCCGGCGCATCACGGGCGGGGATCCCGGACACAAGGTGTATCGGCTGCTGCATTTTGCCGGGCAGCAGCGCAGTGTGGCGGATCCCTGGTATACGGGCGATTTTTCCGCCACCTGGGAGGATGTACTGGCTGGGTGCAGCGGGCTGCTGGGGCATACCAGGAACCTTTAAAGCGATGTATGAGGAAGTAAGGCCGGGACCGGATTTTTTATCAGACCTTCTTCCTTAAAAAATTTTCTGAATTGCATTTTTATGGAAATCTGCTATACTAATTGATAGAATCAACCACTTTGAGGGGGTAATTTTATGGATTATTTAGATATAGCACATTGCTTTGGGGTGATACGGCGCCGCTCCCAGTCTTTTGTGGTGGAATCCTGTGAAAAGCTGCATCTGACTTATTCGGAATTTGCATTGATTTTAAAGCTTTATGATGCGGAGGGCTGCAGCCAGGATGATATGGCGGGGATGCTGTATCTGGACAAGGCTGTGGTGACCCGGGTAATCAAGACACTGGAGGAAAAGGGCTTTGTCTATCGCGAGCAGGATGCCAGGGATCGGCGCATGAAGCGTGTATATATCACTGCCTACGGAAAATCCCAGGAGGATTTTATAAAGAATATCATCAAACGGCTGGTGACCTACATGGAAGCTCAGATGCCGCCGGATGAGGTGCAGTCACTGATGCGGGGATTTCAGGATCTGGCGGATAAGATGAGCAAGACGGATTTGCACCAGATTTGAAAGAAAAGATGGGAGAGAAGCGGATGAAGCAGATGAAACGGATCGGGATATTTTTTCTTGCTGCCATGATGGCACTGCTGGCGGTGGGCTGCGGGAAATCGGCGGAAAAGGAAGCGGCGCCGCCTTTGGTGAAATATGAGCGGGCTTCCCTGGGAAGCAATGGAGAGGCGGCCAGTTATGCAGGCTCTGTCCATGGCCGCTATGAAACGAATATGTCCTTTCAGGTGGGCGGGCAGATACTGAGCCGCAACGTCCAGCCGGGCCAGCAGGTCCGGGCGGGGGATACCCTTATGGTCATCGACGCGAAGGACGTAGTGCAGAAGTCGAATCAGGGGGACGCCCAGGTGGAGGCTGCCAGAGCGCAGCTGGCCCTGGCCCAGTCCAATCTGAACCGTTACAGTCAGCTTTATGATGAGCAGGCGGTGGCCGCATCAGTGCTGGATCAGTACCAGACTGCCTATGATGCGGCCTTTGCCTCCTATCAGCAGGCGCTGGCCGGCGCGGCTCAGGGGCATAACGCACTCGCCTATACAAATCTTACAGCCGGCGCCGCCGGCGTTGTTTCGGCAGTCAATGCGGAGGCAGGCCAGGTGGTGGCCGCCGGACAGACTGTGCTGACACTGGTGCAGACGGACGAGCTGGAGGTAGAGATCCAGATTCCGGAGAATCATCTGGCGGATGTGCCGCTGGGCAAGGAGGTTCAGGTATCCTTCTGGGCGCTGGGCAAGACGGAGGCTGCCGGTACCATACGGGAAGTTTCTCCCATGGCGGATTCAGTGACCCGGACCTATCGGGTACGCATTTCCATTCCGCAGCCGCCGGAGGGGATGCAGCTGGGTATGACTGCCAATGTGACCTGCAGCCATGCGGACGGGCAGATCGCACCGGATACGGTGGTGCTGCCGCTGTCGGCTATCTATCAGACGGAGGATACCCCCCAGGTCTGGATCGTGGATGAGGATAGCCATACCCTGAGCCTGCAGGATGTGTCAGTAGAGGCCTTCGGGAATAATCAGGTGAAGGTAAAGGGGCTGAAGGATGGGGAGATCGTGGTGACGGCCGGCGTGCACAAGCTGCGTGAAGGGCTGAAGGTCCGTCTCTCGGCAGGTGATGCGTCATGAGGAACCTTACCGAGCTTTCCCTGAAGAACAAAGATCTTGTCTGGTACTTTATTATAGTAGTCTTTATCGCGGGAATCTTTTCCTACATCCGACTGGGACGCATGGAGGACCCGCAGTTCACCATCCGCGAGATGGTGGTTTCCGTGGCCTGGCCGGGAGCGACCGCGGATCAGGTGGAGCAGCAGGTCACGGACAAGCTGGAGAAAAGATTCCAGGATGTGCCGGGGCTGGACTACCTTCTGAGTGAAACGCGGCCGGGGCAGTCGGTTATTTATGTCGAGCTTCGGGATGATGTGGATGCTTCCAAGATCCGCGATACCTGGAAGGATGTCCGCAATTTCAGTGAAGATATAAAAAAGGACCTGCCGGAGGGCGTTTATGGTCCTTATTATGATGACCGCTTTGATGATGTCTACGGTTCAGTCTATGCGGTGACCGGGGATGGCTATTCCTATGAGGAAATGCGCCAGACCGCGGAAAAGACCCGCCGGATGCTGCTGGGGGTGCCCCGGGTCCAAAAGGTGGAGCTGCTGGGCGAGCAGGAGGAAAAGGTCTACGTTGAGGTGGAAAATTCCAAGCTGGCTGAGCTGGGAATCAGTCCCCAGGTGATCATGAGCTCACTGAAGGCGCAGAATCTCATTACACCGGCGGGCAAAGTGGAGACGGCTACGGATAATGTCTACATGCGCATTACGGGAATGTTCCAGGATGTGGATGCCATCCGGGAGATGCCCATATCCGCCAATGGACGGATCCTTCGCCTGGGGGATATCGCCACGGTGGAACGCCGTTACATTGATCCGCCTAAACCCCAAATGTATTTCAACGGGGAGCCGGCCATCGGTATAGCGGTTTCCATGGAGCCGGGCGGCAATATCCTGACCCTGGGAGATAATCTGAAGACACTCATGGGAAAAATCACGGATGAACTGCCGGCGGGCTTGGAAATCCATCAGGTTTCCGACCAGCCCAGTGTGGTCCAGCAGTCCATCGGGGAATTCGTCAGCACCCTGCGGGAAGCCATCATCATCGTACTCATCGTGAGCTTCCTGAGTCTGGGCGTCCGTACGGGCATGGTGGTAGCCGGCTGTATTCCGCTGGTATTGGCGGGAGTATTTGCCGTCATGTATGTGCTGGGCATCGATCTGCAGAAGGTATCTCTGGGCTCACTGATCATAGCCCTGGGGCTATTAGTGGATGATGCCATCATAGCGGTGGAAATGATGAGCGTGAAGCTGGAGATGGGCATGAACCGCTTCGATGCGGCCTGCTATGCCTTCCGGGCTACAGCGAAGCCCATGCTCACAGGTACATTGATCACCTGCGCGGGCTTTATCCCGGTGGCTTTTTCCAAGGGCATGGCCGCTGAGTTCTGCAGCTCGCTGTTCCCCGTCATCAGCGCGGCCCTGCTCATTTCCTGGATCGTGTCGGTGATGGTGGCCCCTCTGTTTGGCTACAAGCTGATCCGGGTGCAGGTGAAAACGGATGAAGAAGGCAAGGCAGATCCCTATGGGAGCCGTTTCTATACCTATTTCCGCCGGCTGCTGGGGTGGTTCCTCACCCATCGGAAGCTGGTCCTTTTGGCAACCGCAGCGATCTTTGGTTTATCGGTGTTTATGCTGCGTTACGTGAAGCAGGAATTTTTCCCGCCTTCCCTGCGCCCGGAGATCATCGTGGAGATGAATCTGCCGGAGGGGTCATCCCAGAAGGCTTCCGGGGCAGAGGCAGCGCGCTTTGCCCAGATGCTGGAGGAGGATAGGGATCTTTACGAAAACTATTCTTACTATGTAGGCGAAGGTGCGCCGCGTTTCGTACTGACGATTGATCCTGTGCTGGAGGCGGATAATTATGCCCAGTTCGTAGTGGTGGCCAAGGATACGGAGGCCCGCCAGGAGCTGAGCAAGCGGCTGGAACAAAAGCTGGCCGACGAGTTCCCGGGAGTCCGGAGCAATATCAAGTTCATCCAGACCGGACCGCCGGCGGCCTATCCTGTGATGCTGCGGGTGTCCGGCTATGAAAAGGACAAGGTGCGGGAACTGGCGGAGGAGGTTGCCAAGCGCGTTGGCGAGGATCCAAACAACAAGGATATCAATTTCGACTGGAGCGAAAAGAGCAAGGTCATGCATCTGGAACTGGATCAGGATAAGCTGCGGGCTATGGGCATTTCCGGGCAGGAGGTAGCCCAGACCCTGTACGCGGAACTTTCGGGATCATCGGCTGCACAGTATTATGCGGGAGATCGGACCATCGATATCCAGCTGCGGCTGAAGGATGATGACCGGCAGGATCTTTCGAAAATAAAGAACATCCCCATTTATCTGGGGTCATCAGGCTATGTACCGCTGGAGCAGATCGCAAAGATCAGCTACGAGGCGGAAAATGGCCTGATCTGGCGGCGGAATCTGAAGCCGACCATCACCGTACGGGCCAATATCCGGGAGGGCACCGCCAACGATGCCACGGAAAAGGCCTATGAGGCCACCAAGGACCTGCGGGATAATCTGCCGCTGGGCTACAGCATTGATGTGGACGGCGCGCTCTCTGACAGTGAGGATTCCATGGAATATCTCATGGTGCCGATTCCGGCTATGATCATCATCATCATGACATTGCTGATGTTCCAGCTGCGCAGCATAAAGCAGGTGATGCTTACCCTGCTCACCGCGCCGCTGGGAATCATCGGCGTGTGCTTCGGCCTGCTGCTCACCGGGACGGCCATGGGGTTTGTGGCCGAACTGGGCGTCCTGGCCCTTTCCGGTATGATCATCCGCAATTCGGTCATTCTCATCGACCAGATACAGAAGCATCTGGCTGACGGGGAAAGTCCCTGGGACGCGGTGGTGGATTCGGCGGTGCTGCGGTTCCGCCCCATCATGCTCACCGCGGCGGCGGCCATTCTCGGCATGATGCCGCTGATGACCAGTACCTTCTGGGGCCCCATGGCGGTGGCTATCGCCAGCGGCCTTTTCCTGGCCACCATACTCACCCTGCTGGTGCTGCCTACCATGTATGCAGCCTGCTACAAGGTGCATCGCGACGACGATTGACAGTTTGACAGCTGCTGACAAAGGTTTTTTCCCTTTGTCAGCAGTTTTTTTATTTTCCGGAAAATGGCGACAAATCATTGTCGGAGAAATGGAACGGAATGTATTTTTGAGAAGGACAAAATTATATAATGTTTTTCTCGTGAAAACAGCAGATGGTCTTATTTCTTTCGGCGTCCACGGCTAAAACTTAATTTATTAATTTTTTATCGTATAAATAGGGATTCAGTATACAAATATGAATGTATACACAATAAAAGACTTTATTTATTTTAGATATGTGCTATAATGTAAACGTGTTATGTGCGCAAGAGGAGCACACATAGACTGAAAATCTTAACAAGGAGAGAAAGACATGAAAAAAGACGAATCAGAATTCATGAGCCATGATTTGCGTCTGCCGGAGCTTACCGTCCGCGGCATGCTGCTGGGCGCGGTGCTGACCGTTATCTTTACGGCATCGAACGTATATCTCGGGCTCAAAGTCGGGTTGACCTTTTCATCGGCAATTCCGGCCGCAGTTATTTCTATGGCAATTTTAAAAATGTGCAAGGACTCTAATATCCTGGAGAACAACATGGTACAGACGCAGGCTTCGGCTGCAGGTACACTGTCCGCAGTTATCTTTATTATTCCAGGACTTTTGATGATCGGTTATTGGCAGGGGTTTGAATTTTGGCAGACCCTTTTAGTATCGGCCTGCGGCGGCTGCCTGGGCGTACTTTTCACCATCCCGCTCCGTCGGGCCATGGTGGTGCACAGCGATCTTCCTTATCCAGAGGGCGTGGCTGCGGCTGAGATCCTCAAGGTCGGCAGCGGCGATGCCGCGGCTGATGGCAAATCCACCGCCGGCGGCCTGAAGGAAATCCTTTCCGGCAGCTTTGTGGCTGGTATCATTGCGTTGTTCACCAATGGCTTCCAGGTACTTTCCGGCGAGCTCAGCTACTGGTTCACCGTAGGCAAGAGTGTAAGCCAGATTCCGCTGGGTTTCTCCACCGCTCTCATGGGCGCTGGTTACCTCGTTGGTATTGCCAGCGGACTTGCCATGCTGGTGGGCGTTGCCATTGCCTGGTTCGGTTTTGTGCCTTACTTCACGGCAACGGGTACGATTCCTGATGGCAAGACCATTGCCGGCTTCGCCCAGGGCATGTGGTCCCAGAAGGTCCGTCTCATCGGCGCAGGCGCCATGGGTGTTGCGGCTATCTGGACACTCATTACGCTGGCTAAGCCGGTCATCGACGGCGTGAAGGAATCCATCCAGAGCGTCCGCATGCCGCAGGCAGAAAAAGCCCGCCATCGCATGGATATCGATATGTCTATCAAATCTGTAGGCCTGGTATTCGCTGTTATGACCATCGGCCTGCTGGGTACCTTCTATTCCTTTATGAGTGCAGCCAGCCTGCCGGCTGGGCAGACCATGACCTTCGTGGTTGTTGGTGTTCTGGTTGCTATTCTCATGGGTTTCTTCGTGGCTGCGGCCTGCGCCTATATGGCCGGTCTCGTAGGCACCTCCTCCAGCCCGATTTCCGGTATCGGCATTCTGGGCATCATTGTTTCCTCGCTGGTTATGCTGGCACTCTGCAACCAGTTCGGTATTTTTGATATGCCTAATGGCAGCAAGTTCGCCACGGCTATCGCTATTTTCACCACAAGCATCATTCTGAGTATCGCCTGCATTTCCAACGATAACATGCAGGATCTGAAGACTGGCTGGCTGGTAGGCGCTACGCCCTGGCGTCAGCAGGTGGCGCTGCTCATCGGCTGCATCATCGGTGCAATCGTCATCGCTCCGGTACTGAACCTGCTCTATGAAGCCTATGGCTTCCCTGGCGCTATGCCTCGTATGGGCATGGATGAGTCGGCAGCTCTTTCGGCGCCGCAGGCTGTACTCATGACCACCATTGCAACGGGTATCTTTACCGCGAAGCTGGCTTGGGAATACATCTACATCGGCATCGGTCTGGGCGTAGTCCTGGTCGTGATCGATCAGCTGCTGAAGCGCAACACCAAATCCCTCTGCATGCCGCCGTTGGCTGTAGGCATGGGCATCTATCTGCCGCCTTCCGTACAGACACCGTTGATCATCGGTGCCATCGTGGGCTATATCCTGGACAAGAAGATCCGTGCCCGCGCTGCACAGCGCTCGCCTGAGGACATAGAGGGCGATGTGGATAACTGCAAGCGCCGTGGTACATTGTTCGCATCCGGCCTCATTGTCGGTGAGAGCATCATGGGTGTGCTCATCGCTGGTCTCATCGTTTACTCTGTGACCGGCGGCGGTTCCGAGACTCCGCTGGCACTGGTGGGCAAGGACTTCGCTCCGACGGCAGAGAACCTTGGTCTGCTGGTGTTCCTCCTGGTTGTGCTGGGCTTCTCCCGTTTCGTTTGGAACACGAAGAAGGGTTAACTGAACAATCGCCTCGCTGAGGCTGCAGGGTCTGTCCATGGTTATCCGTGGACAGGCCTTTTTGTGAAAAGAGCCCCATTCCTTTTGCTGCTGGCAAAGGAATGGGGCTCTTGCAGACTTGCCGGCTTTCTTCCTACCGGCGGAAGGTAAAGCAGGTACCTTGGTTCAGTATGCTGGTGCAGGTGAGGGTGATAGCGTGGCGCTGAGCAATTTCGCTGGCGATGGCCAGGCCCAGGCCGGTACCGTTTTTGTTTTGTTCACTGCGGGCCCGGCGGAACCGCTCAAAGATATGAGGCAGTTCCTCCGGTGCAATGCCGCAGCCCTGGTCCTGCAGGTCGACCTGCCAATGGCCGGTCCCGGGGAAACTGACCTGCAGCTGGATGGAACTGCCCGCAGGGGAGAACTTCACTGCATTGTCCAGCAGGATCAGGAACATCTGCCGCAGCCGGCCGTAGTCACCCTCCAGCAGGATGGGGGCAGTTTCACCCTGCAGCTCCAGCCGGATATTCTTCGGCTCCGCCAGCGGGCGGGCTCCGTGCAGGGCATCCTGCAGCACATCCTGCAGGTTCAGGGGCTGCATTTCAATGGAAAAATCCGCATTCTGCAGCCGGGACAGCTCCAGGAGGTCGTTGACCAGCCGCTGCAGCTGCAGGATATTGGCCATCATCTGGGCCAGGTATTCGTCCTTTTCCTGTCCCTCGGTCAGCAGGCCGGCCTGCAGCACTTCCAGGGAGCCGCGCAATACAGTGATGGGGGTGCGCAGCTCATGGGAGGTGTTGGTGATGAAGTCCTGGCGCATCTGATCCAGACGGACGCTTTCCCGGCGGGCTTCCTCCAGCCGCTGGGAAAGGATATCCAGGCTGGCGGCCAGGGAGCCGATCTCATCATCCTGATGGATGCCGGTCTGTACGGTATAATTCCCCTCCGCCAGCTGGGCCGCGGTTTCCTCCATGCGCCGTAGCGGGCGGATGAAGCGGCGGGCCAGCAGCCCGGAAAGAAGGATGGAGAGCAGGAAGGCCAGCAGCAGGCAGCCGGCCAGGATCATGAAGCCGCCGGTCTCCGTTTTTGTCATGTCCTTTACGGTGCGATGGAGCAGCAGGGCCGCGGTCACGCTGCCATCGCTGTCCCGGATGGGGGCACCCACCGTAATGGAAGGAGTGCCCAGCATATTGCTGAAGTTCTTGCCCGCCACGATTTCGCCCTGCAGCACTTTTTCGATGAGCTGTTCCGCATCCTCAGGCAGATCATTGTAGGAAAAGTTATTGGCATGGCCATAATAATGCATGGTATGGCCTTCACTGTCCACCAGCCAGACCTCACTTTGGGCAACGTCGTTGAACATGCGCAGATAGGTTTCATAGTCTGCTGCCGGCGGGGCGTTCACCGTATCCTCGCTGGCGGTATGGCTGGCGTTATGCTGCATTTTTCCATACTGCATCATGCCATGCTGCATCCCGTTGCCGTGCATGCCTTCCTGGCGCATTTTCTGCTGCTGGGCTGCGTAGTCCGGCATGGTGGAAAGGGTCTCGGCCAGGGTGGCAGCCCGGCGTTTCATGTCCTTGATATGGAGGTCAGTGGTGTAGTTCACGAAGAGGAAGCTGAAAAGACTTCCTATAATGATAGAAAAAACCACCAGGGTGAGGGAAAAGTAAAGTACCAGCCGGCGGGTGATCTTATGCTTCATGGTGCAGTACCTCAAAGGAATAGCCGACACCCCAGATGGTCTTGATCTGCCACTGGGGATGGGGCATGGCATCCAGCTTGGCCCGCAGCCGTTTGATGTGGGAATCGATGGTGCGGGTATCGCCATCATAGTCGGCGCCCCAGAGGCTGTTCAGCAGGTGGTCCCGGGAAAATACCCGGCCCTTGTTTTCCAGCAGGAGCTGCAGGATGTCTGTTTCCTTTTTGGTGAGAGGAATCTCCTGACCGGCAAGGAGGGCCTGGCAGGCATCTGGCTGCAGCTGAAGCTCGGCGCAGCCGGGCAGTTCCCGGGAGGGGGCAGCCGGCAGCCGGCGCAGGATGGCCCGCACCCGGGCCATGACCTCCGCAGCGGAAAATGGTTTTACAATGTAATCGTCAGCGCCGATATCCAGCCCCATGATGCGCTCGTAGTCCTCGCCCCGGGCAGTGATCATGATGATGGGGACACTGGACTGCCGGCGAATGGTACGACAGACATCAAAGCCATCTATACCGGGCATCATCACATCCAGCAGCAGGATGTCGTAGCTTTTTTGCTGAAAATGCTGCAGGGCCTCCCTGCCGTCATATACGGTATCGACGGCAAAGCCTTCCTTTTGGGCGAACTTTTCTAAAATCCTGGTGATTTGTTCATTATCATCGGCAATGAGCATTGCGGGCATTGGAATCGCCTCCCTTTTCCTCTACTTTACCACAAAAAATAAATTTTTTTTAGAAAAACACACTTTTGTCACAAATTTTGTATATACTAAAGATGAAATCAAAAAGGAGGAATGACCCCCATGAAAAGAAACTATTGGCTGGACTGGACATTGTTCATTTTAGTTGTGATTTGTGCTGGTACCGGCATCGTTATGGACTTCCATTTGTTCAGCGGCGGCAAGGATGTGAAGATCCTGCTGACGGACTGGCATAAATACACCGGTTACCTGATGATTGCCGGCTTGTTGTTCCATCTGGCCTGGCACATGGGCTGGATCCGCAATGTGACGAAGCTTTTACTGCAAAGCCCCCAGGGGACGGAAGCCAAAAGATGAGCTTTCGTGTATAATATAAGAAAAAGAGCAAGGAGGAATGCCCAATGAAAAAGAAAATTGCATTGCTGGCATCTGTAATCATGCTCATTGCCGCAGCACCTGTATGGGCTGCCAGTGATGATGGTGGACAGAGCCAGCCTGGCAGCGGCTGTTATGTGGATGATAATGGCCGGGAGGTATGCCCCGGACCAGGAGCACAGAGCCAGGAGCAAAGCCAAAGCCAGAACCAGGGCTGGGGCTGCCGCCACCATCATAATGGTAATGGAAACGGCGTCTGCTGGCGCAGATAAAGGCAGCGCAACGGGAGGCCCTGCAGGAAAGGCTGCAGGGCCTTTTGCGTTTTTGAACATATTTTCGATATTGCTGAAACTTTTTTCAAAAATAGTGTTGACAAGGGATGAAAAAGCGTGTAATATAATACAAGTCGTCAGCGAACGGAACGCGGCCAGCGATGGTGAACAGCTTCCGGGATGCAGCGGCAGAGCTTCTGCAGCAGGCTTCGCAGGAAGCCGGGGATTTGAAAAACACTTCAAAAAAGTGCTTGACAAAAACCGCTGAATGAAGTAAGATATAAAAGCTGACTCAAGTGAGCGCAAGCAAATGAAAAGCCAGCAGGTGTTCTCTGAAAACTAAACAATGCAAAATGAATCATGCAACATGGTTCAAGCCAGATGTGCGGGTTTGACGCAAGTCAAACCAAAACATAAAGATTGCTTCGGCAATCACAATTTCTTTATGAA